>JAEEGF011162852.1_pt1 | contig 141591 bp, 105 predicted proteins | sample 9134171 | NCBI WGS metagenome assembly JAEEGF01 (sample SAMN16246542, study PRJNA631951) | gut metagenome | biome: gut microbiome; feature: rumen; material: AP-attached | host: Bos | place: Iran: Karaj | collected 2018-10 | reverse complement strand
AAATACAGCTTATTATTGGCTGATGAAAGTCAGCCTTTTTAGTGTGCACAAAAATAATAAGAATAGGGCAAAAAGAAAAACCTGCTGGGAAAAGCAATTTACGCTTGACTTTTCTTAGCAGGTTTTGATGTCCGGGATCCGGTTGCCAAAATAGCTTAAAATGTAGTATTTGTGCGGCGGACACTATATGTAGTACTTGCATATTGAAAGCCATAAAAGTATGATGGCTATATGGGGGAATGTGTAATTTAGTTCGTTTTTGGTCGTTTTAGCGAGGTATCAATATGGAAAAAAGGTTTCACGATGCAGGTATAAGCGGCATTATCCCCACCGGGCTCCCGGGAGGCTTCTTCATTTACGAAGCCAATGAAACAGAAAACCTCCTCTACGCCGGTCCCAACATCCTTGAGATGTACGGCTGTGAGAACATGGGCGAGTTTATTGTGTTGACCGGAGGAACCTTCAAGGGTATGGTTCACCCCGATGATTACACCAGAATCGTGAATCAGATTCAGGCCCAGACTATCTTTGGTGAAAAGAAACACGACTATGTCCGTTATCGAATCATCGATAAGTCAGGAAACGTGCGCTACGTTGAAGATTTTGGACACCTTCTCCACAGAGACGACGGCAAGAGTTACTTCTACGTCTACCTTGTTGATGTAGACCAGAACGAATACTTTAATAAAAACCGCAACTCCTTTGCAGAAGCGGAAATCTTATCTGCCAACATGGAGACCGATGATCTGACGGGTCTTCTCAACATGTCCTTCTTCTACCAGAAAACCCAGATGTTCCTGGGTTCCTACGAAAGCTGGCGTGAAGATATTTCTTTTGTCCACTTTGATATTCCCAACTTCAAATTATTTAATGAGAGAAACGGCTTTAAGCTGGGTGATGAGCTTCTGTGCGATCTGGCTAAAGCTATACGTGACACTTTTACTCCGGGTGGAATCTGCGCCAGATTTTCAGACGATCACTTTGTTGTCTGCACCACCGGCGACAGGGACAGCGTCGTAAGGAAGGTAGAGAGCGTCTATAAGACTATGCTCATGTCCGAGGATGTCAACAAGAAGGTCAGGATGAAGGCCGGCATATACTATCTGGATGACAGAAGGGCCGAGATCGGTCTTGCCTGCGACCATGCCCGTCTTGCCTGCAACAGCATTAAGGGCAGGCACGACATCAATTATTGTATCTACGACGAGATGCTGCGTGAGAACCTGCGCAAGCAGCAATTTGTTATCGACCACATCGATGAAGCCATAGAAAACGAATATATAAAGGTCTTCTACCAGCCCGTTATCAGGGTTAAGACCGGCGAGATCTGCGGCTATGAGGCTCTGGTAAGATGGATCGATCCCAAGATGGGAATGCTATCTCCCGGAGACTTTATCGATACCCTTGAGCAGTATCATCTGATTCATATGGTTGATAAGTTCGTGATCAAGCGGGTATGCAAGGACTACGCAGAACTTCGCGAGGCAGGAAAAGACCTGGTGCCTGTATCCATCAACATCTCAAGACTTGACTTTGAGCTGTGTGATATCTTCGGAATGGTGGAGGCCACAAGAGAGGAATACGGCCTTCCAAGGACCATGCTGGATCTGGAGATCACAGAGAGCGCCCTGAACGAGAATGAAAACTTTATCAAATCCGAGTGCAACAAGATGCGCGATATGGGCTATCACATCTGGATTGATGATTTCGGAAGCGGTTATTCCTCACTGAATACCATTGCCAACTATAATTTCGATGTATTAAAGCTTGATATGGTCTTCCTTAGAAGCTTTGACAATAACCCCAAGACCGGCAAGATCATGGGCTACGTGGTTAAAGGCGCCAAGGCCATGGGAGTATCGCCTCTGTGTGAGGGCGTGGAGACCCAGAATCACTTTGATTTTCTTAATCGGATAGGCTGTGAAAGGGCTCAAGGATACTACTTCGGAAAACCGATGCCCATGGAAGAATCCAGAGCCTTTACAATGGATAAGGGCCTTGTCTGGGAAAAAGTTGATATTGAGTAAATAAAAAGATCCGGAGCATAACCGATATGCTCAGGATCTTATTTTATTGGTTTATCAGCGCTCTGCGCGCATAGGATTATTCAGGAAATCCTCGTAAGCAAGTCTGATTCCGTCATCAAGCTCTGTGCTGTAGGTCCAGCCAAGATTCTTGGCCTTGGATACATCAAGAAGCTTTCTGGGAGTTCCGTTGGGCTTGGAAGGATCCCATCTGATCTCGCCTGTGTAGCCGACGATCGCTGCTACCTTCTCAGTAAGCTCTTTGATAGTCAGCTCCTTGCCGGTGCCCGCATTGACAGTCTCGTTGCCACTGTAGTTATTCATAAGGAATACACAGAGGTTAGCAAGGTCATCCACATAGAGGAACTCTCTCAAAGGACTTCCGTCGCCCCAGCATGTTACGTAGGGGAGATTCTGCTCCTTGGCCTCGTGGAACCTGCGGATAAGTGCAGGAAGCACGTGGGAATGTGTAGGATGATAGTTGTCATTGGGCCCGTAGAGATTGGTGGGCATAACTGAAATATAATCGGTGCCGTACTGCTTGTTGAGGTACTCGCAGTACTTAAGGCCTGAAATCTTGGCAAGAGCATATGCCTCGTTGGTCTTCTCAAGCTCTGAAGTCAGAAGGCAGCTCTCCTTCATGGGCTGAGGTGCCATTCTGGGATAGATGCAGGATGATCCAAGAAACTCCAGCTTCTTGCAGCCATTCTTCCAGGCTGAATTGATAACATTCATCTCAAGGACCATGTTCTCATACATGAAGTCCGCAAGGGCCTCTGAATTGCCCATGATGCCGCCAACCTTGGCAGCTGCCAGGAATACATACTCGGGCTTCTCCTCAGCGAAGAAATTCTCAACCTGATCCTGTCTGATAAGATCAAGCTCCTTGTGTGTCCTGGTGATAATGTTAGTGTAGCCCTGCTTCTTGAGCTCTCTTACTATAGCTGAGCCAACCATTCCGCGATGGCCGGCAACGTAGATCTTTGCATTTTTTTCCATCATAACTATGTACCTTCGTTATTATTTATCAATACCCTTCTCAAGGAACTCAGCGAGGTTGAATTCTACACGCTCGTTGGCTCTCTCAACAGCAACCTTGGCCATATCATGCTCAACCATGATCCTGACAAGTTCCTCAAAGGATGTGGACTGAGGATTCCAGTGAAGCTTCTCCTTGGCCTTGCTGGGATCTCCCCAGAGGTTAACTACATCTGTAGGTCTGTAGAAGTCAGGTGATACCTCAATAAGAACCTTGCCTGTTGCCTTGTCGTAGCCCTTCTCGTCAGCGCCCTCGCCCTTGAACTCAAGCTCGATGCCTGCATAGTGGAATGCCAGCTGGGCAAACTCACGAACAGAGTGCTGTACGCCTGTTGCGATAACGAAATCCTCAGGCTTGTCATTCTGAAGGATCAGCCACATGCACTCAACGTAATCCTTGGCATAGCCCCAGTCTCTAAGGCTTGAAAGGTTACCGAGGTAGAGCTTGTCCTGCTTGCCCTGAGCGATTCTGGAAGCTGCAAGAGTGATCTTACGTGTAACGAAGGTCTCTCCTCTTCTCTCTGACTCGTGGTTGAAAAGAATACCTGAGCAACAGAACATGTTGTAGGCTTCTCTGTACTCCTTGACGATCCAGTAGCCGTAAAGCTTGGCTACAGCGTAAGGGCTGTATGGGTGGAAAGGAGTTTTCTCATTCTGAGGAACTTCCTCGACTTTACCGTAGAGCTCTGAAGTTGATGCCTGGTAAATACGGCAGGTATCAGCAAGTCCGCAAAGTCTTACAGCTTCAAGAACTCTAAGAACACCGGTAGCATCCACGTCAGCTGTGAACTCAGGTGAATCGAAGGATACCTGAACGTGTGACTGAGCTGCCAGGTTGTAGATCTCATCGGGTCTAACCTTGGATACAACGCCCAGAATACTCATGGAGTCGCCCAGATCTCCGTAATGAAGGTGGAAGTTGGGCTTGCCCTCAAGGTGTGCGATCCTCTCTCTGTAGTCAACAGATGATCTTCTTATAATTCCGTGAACGTCATAACCCTTTTCCAGAAGGAACTCTGCAAGGTATGATCCGTCCTGACCGGTAATTCCTGTAATAAGTGCTTTCTTACTCATAAAGGACTCCTTTTATTTCTTATATTAATTACATTCACAAGCAATCCATTTTATCATACTTTTATATTTTTTCCTAATTAATATGATTTTAGCATAAATACTGCATTTCAGTTTTACATTTTGCCACGTTTTTCATACAATGGATAGGTAAAAGATTTTACTCAGGGATTAAGGTTGTTGAAGGGAGTTATCATGGGAAGAAAATCCATTAAAAGTGACAAGAATATATATTTCGAGAGCCGCGAAGAGGCAGGACTTACAAGAGCCCAGGCCAGCGAGCTCATTGGCACCATCAGTGAGAGCAGGCTTGAAAAGCTTGAGACAGGCAAGACCTCCGTTTATCCCGAGGACGTGGTGGATATGGCCGCTGCCTACAAGAAGCCCGAGCTGTGCAATTACTACTGCACCCACGAGTGCCGCATCGGCAGGGATACAGTTCCCGAGGTCAAGATGTCTACTCTTTCCGAGATCGTCCTTGGCATGCTCTCAGCCTTAAACGGCCTTAACAAGCAAAAGGACCGCCTCATCGACATCACAGCAGACGGCATCATCTCAGATGACGAGCTTCCGGATTTCGTGAACATCCAGCAGGAGCTTGATCAGATCGATCTCACCGTAGAATCCCTTAAACTCTGGGTTTCCAACACCATTGCAGACGGCAAGATAGATAGGAAGAAGCTGGCAGACCTTACCAGACATCATTCCACATAACTATCCAGTTCAAACATATCGTAGTTCTTTACCCTGACTCCATCAAAGGTATGCTCAAGGTATATGACCGCCCCGGCGCCCTGCCTTGTCTCAGGACGCCTTCCCTGATGCGCCCTGAAGTTTCCAAGGGAATAATAGACGATGGTCTCTCCCCCATCAGGCCTATCAAGCGTTGTCATCTCCTGCACCACGTGGGGATGGCTTCCTATCACCACATCTGCGCCGCCCTCGGCAAAGAGTTCCGCCCAGGCCTTCTGTCTGTCTGAAACCTCAGTTTCATACTCATTTCCCCAATGAACAAAAACAATGACTATATCCGCTTCCTGCCTTGCCTCCGAAAGGTCCTTTAATAGCTCTTCTTTGGCACTCTCATCTCCGGAGCCCGGCAGATAACTTATCATACCCGGATAATTCTTCCGGGCATCTCCCATGTTGGTTCCGTAAGTGTAGGCAAACAAAGCTATCTTTATGCCCTTTTTCATTACTATCTCATAGGGAGCTTTTTCACTATCTTCCGGGCTGTGCACTCCCACCACCGTCACCTTTTTTTCGGCAAAAAAATCAGTGGTAGCCTTTATTCCGTCGGTTCCTTTGTCGAGAATATGGTTGTTGGCACATACTGCCACGTCAAAGCCCGCATCTGCAATGGCTTCTCCCACCGCAAGAGGTGCCCCGAAATAAGGATATCCGCTGACGTCACTGTTATTATCCACCAACACCGTTTCAAGCTGTATCGCGGCAAGATCCGCAGATTCAAGCTCTTCCTTAAAGGGTTCATACAAAAAGTCATAGGATCCGCCGTTAAGTTCCTCCGCTGCCTGCATCACCTCGTCATGAATGATGTTATCACCAAAGGCCAGCACCTTAACCCTGCTGTCTATGGCCTTCATGCCCCAGGATTCCCATCTCCACAGGGTTGTTTCGCCCTCCACATCTTCTGTCACAAGAACCGAAGGGTCTCTCTCCATGGTCTTCATCCGGAAGATATCTTTGCCTACATCCGAGGCACACCACTTCTCTTTTACCTTAAGGTCATCTGTAATGTAATAGATGAAAAGGTGCTGGGAATAGGTCTTCTCCTCCTCTGTGACCCAGAAGGGCCTTGCAGTTCCGTACCTTCCGATGCGCCACAGCAGCACCAGAAGCTCCTGCCTGCCGTCGTGATCTATATCGGAAAAGAGAAAGTCCTGAACCTTCAGATTGTCGGGAGTGTTATAGAAGGGGGCTGCGGCAGCACTTAATGCACCGGAGGCTGCAGAGTCTTCGGGCGAAAGGCTCAGTGTCAGCCTCTTGTCCTTCAGGATAGCCAGTATCCCATCCTCAGTCGTCAGCTCTTTTGCCTGCCAATTGGCCTTGGGAAGGGGCGCTCTGCCTGTAAAAAGGGCACAAAAAACCGCCACTGCCCCTATGAGGAGCAGCAGCAGTATGATATTTCTCATTCTTTTTTTATTGATCTTTACCACGGATATACGCGGTAGCTCTGAGTCCACTGGGGCTGCTCGGGTTTACCTTCAACCTCAACCCAGGTCCAGGTGTCCTCATCAATATAACCGCCACTTAACATGTTTCTGAATTCCTCATCCGTGAGCCTCTCGCCCAGGGGCTGAGTGAACTGGTAGAAGCTATATACGCTTCCTCTTCCCACGTGGAGTTCTCCGTCTATAGGGAATACCACGTACATGGTCTGTGCAGATCCTGAACCGATCTCCAGCACGGAACCGTTGGGATCTGTGGCGATGTCGGCAACGATAGGGCAAGGAGCCTGGTAGCTGTAGCCCACAGTAAACTCCTCGGTATCGTTGACTTCGCGCCAGAAATGCTCGATATAGCCGCCGTAGTAGCGGATAAATTCGTAATCATCCTCAGTCAGTGCCTCATTAGTCAGCTCTTTTTCCGAGATGGTAAGAAGAGTCATGGCGATCTCCGAGAGGCGATTTAAATCCTCCTCCTGCTGCTCTGTGAGCATGCCGCGGGATGCCAGGCCGTCGCGGGTATTGTTGGCAAGGGAAACAAAGCGGCTGTAAACCACGGGCTCGGGATCAACGTAGCCGCGGTCGTCCTTCTCCTCGATCTCACCGTCTCCCATCTCAGCCATGTTCTGCTTGGCGTAGAGGATGGTGTCATGCTTAAGCTCGGCGTAGGAGCCCATGAAGGTCTCCATGTCCTTCTTGACCCACTCCTCGGACTGCATGAAGGAAGGATAACCCTCGCCCTTCTCCTCAAGAAGAGGACGGAGTGTATTGAGCCAACCCGCATAGAGACTGGCGTTCCAGACCTCCGGGTCCGCATTGTTAAAGTGATCGCTTACGAAAAAGAGGTTCTCCTGGTAGTTCTTGTATTCCATGGCGCCCTGCTCTTCAAGAAGCTTAACTGCTTCGTCGGAACCAAGGGCTGCTGCAACATCCAGAGGATCGGGCAGATATCTTTTTTCACCGTTTCCGTTCTCCTCAACAGCGCTGTAGATGAGCTTTTGCATGATGGCAGCATCCACGGTAAAGCGCTGTCCCATGAATCTGAAGGAGGGGATAACAGGATCATCACCTTCCATCACAGGTATTGAGTTGATCTGTGGCGGATCCAGTGTCTCGACGCTTGCCATTACCTTCTCCAGGGCTTCGTAATCCTTGGCAATATCCTTAAGATCAGGCGATGCTGAGCCGTAGGCATCTGCCACAAGAGCAGAGAACTGTGTATAGGTTACATCGTCAGAAGCTCCTGCAAAAAAGCTTGTGACAGCATATATGTCATTGAAGTTGCCGGGATTCTCGGAAATAGCCTTGGTCAGAAGGATTGAGTTCTTGACGCCGCTAACATTATCAAGTGCAAAGGGAATCCTTCCGTACCACATCATTGCACGGAAATACTTCTCAAGCTCCTCATCACCGGCGTAGTATCCACGGGGCTTAAACTGGCTGTAGTCCTCCTTAAGACCTGTGAGAATGCAATCATCAATGCCCGCTGCAGCCATGACCTTGTCATACTCTTCCTGTGCGGTGCCCTTGACGGTATCATCATCAATAGGGAACTCATCTCCGGTCTCAAGCAGCATCGATGCCACATAGAAGAAGCATACGTTTTCGGACGCGGTATTCTGCCAGTCAGTGCCCTTAAGCTCCTCGTACTGGGAAGCTGAGGCTGCCAGCATATCACCGGTGAGCTCTACGAGCCGATCCTTGAGGTAACCCTTCTCAGTGTCTTCCAAAAGATATGCAAAATATAGATGATAGGTGTGCATCAGGGAATCAACGCTGATAAAGCTGGGGAACATGATGTAGCGGTTGTCCTCATAAATATCGAAGAATTCGCTGTCGCCGTAGTCTCCCACCACCGCAAAGCCGTTCTTAATAAGAGCGTCACGGAGGGCTGACGGGTCATTATAGCCGTAACCTTCTGCAGCGCTTGGATCAAAGAGGTGCGCAAACTCCGGATGATAGGTGACATTGGAGAAATCCTCCGCTATCTCGTAGGGTTCAACGCTGGGCACAAGATCGGGATTATAGTAAATCTCCTCCCCTGCGGAGAAAGTGCCGGCGGACTGATCGGGAAGAGTTACAGCGTCCTGTTCTTCTTCCTCATCCTTGTCTTTATCTTTCTCCTTCTCTTTATCCTTGTCCTTGTCTTTCTTTTTGTCCCGGTCCTTGTCTCCGGACTCTTCAGTCTCTATGCCCTCATCTTCGGCATCCTGCCCCGGAAACAGACCACAGCTGGTAAGCACAAGTGAAAGCACAAGAAACTCAGCTAAAATCTTTTTCTTCATATATATATTGCCTCCCTTTTCATTCTGTTAATATTATAACGCACTTTCACCGCAGTTTCCTAATGAATTGGCAACTGACAATTCCTCTTCCATGTAATACAATACATAGGTATGGAAACCATTAAGAAAACAAGCCAAATTAAATCAGATCCCCTGGCTGCCATTAGAGACGGCCTTGAATTGACACTAAGAGACAGAGTATCTCTGATCCTGAAACTCAGCTTCCCCGCTATTCTGGCTCAGATATCCTCTATCATCATGCAGTACATAGATGCATCCATGGTAGGTCACTTAAACTCTGAATCTTCAGCGGCCATCGGCCTTGTATCCAGCTCCACCTGGCTCATAGGCGGCATCATGACAGCCTTCAGTACCGGCTTCCACGTGCGCGTAGCCCACAAGATCGGTGCCAACGACTACTCAGGCGCCAAGTCTATAGTAAAATGGGGTGTCCTGAGCGCCTTTTTCTTCAGCCTTGTGGTCATGGCCATTTCAGTAGCTCTCAGCAGCAGTCTTCCTATGTGGATGGGCGGTCAGGGCGCTGTTGTCCCCCTTGCAGCCTCCTATTTTCTGATTTATTCGCTGACAATCCCTGTTCTTGAGCTGAGACTCATCTCCCAGGGAATGATCCAATCCAGTGGAAATATCAGGCTTCCCAGTATTCTAAGCGTTATCATGTGCGCTCTGGACGTGGTATTTAACGCCCTCCTGATCCCAAGACTCGGCGTTGCCGGCGCAGCCCTCGGAACCTCCCTGGCACAGCTGGTGATCGTCATAGTTCTTCTGATCTACCTTCTGTTCCTATCCCCCTCTCTCCATATCTTTGGCAAAAGAGAAGGCGACTACGCGGAAGGTGCAGACCCCGCCATATCCGGTTTCAGGGCCTTTATACAAAAAGAAATCCCCGGAGCAATGGCAATTGCCATTCCCGTTGGAATAGACAGTATCATTATGGGCTTTGCCTATGTGGCGTTTACCAGAATAGTCTCTCCTCATGGCACCACCGCTCTTTCAGCCAATTCCTTTGCGATCACCGCAGAGAGTCTGTGCTACATGCCCGGCTACGGAATCGGCATCGCTGCAACAACTATCGTCGGTCAGTGCATCGGCGCCAGGAGAAAGCTCCTCGGCAAGCAATTAGGCTACCTGGCCACTGCTCTTGGGGTGCTCATCATGACCTTCAGCGGTATTTTAATGTATATATTTGCACCGCAGATGATAGGAATTCTTACACCCGATCCTAATATAAGAGAGCTCGGTACAGCTATCCTCAGGATCGAAGCCTTCGCTGAACCGCTGTATGGCGCTTCTATCGTGGCTTCAGGCGTATTCCGAGGCGCCGGAGAAACACTCTTTTCCAGTGTCCTGAATCTGCTGAGTGTCTGGTGCGTCCGCATCCCCTTTGCAGCCTTCCTGGCCTCCCGCTATGGCCTGAAAGGCGCCTGGATTGCCATGTGCACGGAACTTTGCGTCCGCGGAACACTGTTCCTCGTAAGGCTCGTGCTCTGGAAAACAGACGAAAAGCCCCGCAGTTGACAACAGTCACTGCAGGGCTTATATTATGCGCTGTATTTTTGTTTTATGTTTATAAAATCAGACTACCTCAACAAGCTCTATTTCAAAGTTAAGCTCTTTGCCGGCCATCTCATGGTTGGCATCAAAGGTGATCTTGGTATCATCCTTCTCAATAACTCTCACAGGAATAGGTCTGCCATATACATCCTGAAGATATACCTGCTGGCCCACTGTAAGATCCTCTGAACCGGGAAGCTCTGCAATCTCAAGATTGATAATGGCATCCGGATTAACCTCTCCGTAAGCCTCTTCCGGCATAAGGTGAACATTGATCTTGTCACCGACCTCCATGTTGGCTACAGCCATATCATAACCTCTGATCATCATACCCATACCGCAGACAAACTCAAGAGGCTCTCCTCTGTCATAGGAAGAATCAAACACGGTACCATCGTTGAAAGTTCCCTTGTAATGGGTCTTGCAGGTCTTTCCAACATTCTTGCCTTCAAACAAAGGCTCTGAGTGGCATCCTGCACAGCCGCCGCAACCGCCTGAAGCGCAGCCGCCCTCTCCGCAGTCACCGTCATCTCCGCAACCGCCGCAGCCGCCTTCCTCATGATCTCCGCAAGTGTGTTCCTCACCGTGATGATCACAGTTTACGCCTGAGCTCTCAAGCTCTCCCTTAAGATAACTCTCAACTGCTGCATCTGCATCCCCTGTTGCACCGGAACAAACCTTGATTCCATTCTCTGCAAGTGCTGCATCAGCTCCGGCTCCGATTCCGCCGCAGATCAGCACGTCGATTTTCTTGTCTGCAAGCAGTACTGCAAGAGCCTCATGTCCCTGTCCGTCAGAGCCTACCACCTCTGAGGATACAACCTTATCGCCCTCGACTTCGTATACTTTAAACTGCTCTGTATGTCCAAAGTGCTGGAATACCTGTCCATCTTCATAAGTTACTGCAATTCTCAATTTCTTTTCCTCCATTCATTAAAGCCAATGTGTATATTATACAGTACACAGTTTTTCAGTCAACCGAATTTTAGGGGAAAAAGAAATAGCGGGGAACCGATTCTATATCGGTTCCCCGCCACTTATTACTTATTCATTTCCGGATGTGAGAGTTATTACTCAGCGTCCTTTTCTTTCTTCTTGCCTGTAAGCATGAGAGAAATTACTACTGCTGCAGATACAAGGATTGAGAATACTCTTGCTGAAGAATTAGTCTCATCCTCAGTTCTTCCGCGTCTTGCGCCGAGAACTGCCTGTCCATCATCTCTGGTTGCTCCAAGTACTGCTCCTGCAGGAGCTGTAGGTGCAGGCTCATCGTTAATGGTTGTAGTAGTAGGTGTAGGTGTAGGTTCGTCCGGTGTTTCGTTCTGACCAGGGTAGATTGTAAGAGTACCAAGCTTCTCAATGATCTTGTAATTCTCGGAGTTAATGCCTTCGAGCCATACAATATCATATGTATTCTTGCTGCTTCCTACGCCTCTCTGAACACCCTTGGCTGTAACGATAACAAAGTCTTTTTCAGTCTCAATAATACCGGAAATAGAAGCAGAACTGTTGGTAAGAGGACTTCCGTCATCTACCTTGGATGCACTACCGGTTGTTACTGTAGCAGGAGCCTGATCAATGGTAAGTGTACCAAGAGAACCATCAGTAATGTCGAAGGATTCAGTTACATCATTTCCTTCATCATCCTTGACTATGCCATTCTCATAGTTCATAACCATAGCCTCTGATCCGGCATCCCTTCTGGATGTCTCAACATATATACCAGTTACAGTATAATCATGTCCGTTAACCTGTACAGAATTAGCAGTTTCTGCATTCATCATAGCATTTACATTGAATGTAAAGATACTTGCAAATGTCTCTGCTACTTCATTAACCGTGTCAGCCTCAACCTGCTGTAAAGGCTTGTCAGAATCACTTGCTGTTCCTCCTGCGCTAAGCCAGAAGTCAAAATCTTTCCAGGTGTTTCCGTCATATGTAACGGTTACGTCATCTACATTAGCGTAGATAACATATTTGTCACCACCGGTACGATTGTAAACATCAAGTGTTCCGATTTCTTCTGCTATAGAGTAATTACCACTATCTGCGCTTGTCCAGTCAATGGTGTAAGCATTATCTACCTTCTCATCCGTCTCCTTTCTAGGAGCCTTCACCTTGGCAGTAAGAGTGATTTCGATCTCGTCGGATCCTACAAGCTTAACTGTTACAGGAGCATTTCCGTGGTCATCCGCAACTGTTGCAGCTTTGCCGCCTTCAGGAGTGATGGTTGCGCCTGCAGTATGAACATCTCCATCATACATCCAGGACTTAGTAGCTGTTACAACCTTGAGCTCTGCAGGTGTGATCGTGAGCGTTCCGGCCTTGGTGGTAACTCCTGTGAAGCTGCCTGTTCTATCCTCACCCTTAGCATTCTTGATCACATAGCTGTCAACAACGTTGTTACCGGTTGCTGTATCAGCAACATTGATAATATCCTTGGTAGACTTTACAACTGCCTCAACTGTAAATCCTTCAGGAAGTCCTGCAGGAGTAGCATTTACAAGTTCTGCCTTTGTAAGAGGTGTTCCGTCGTAAACCTTCTCGTCGCTTGCAGCCTCAAGTTCAATTGCTGTGTCGTTCTTTCCAATTGTAAGGTTCTGCTTGCTTCCGCTAATGCTGTAGTTAGAAGCTGTAGCCTTAGTCCAGTTAATTGTGTAATCATTGAGCTCAGTACCCTCATCAGTAATTGTTCCGGTAACTGTGATCTCAATTTCTTCATCTGCTACAAGTTTTACTATAACCGGCTTATTCTCATGGTCATCATCGATTACCTGAGTGCCGTCAATACCTGTTACTTTAACGGATGCTCCCTTTGTAAGAGGTGTTCCGTCATAAGGCTTGGAGCCTTCCTTGGTATCAATTATGATCTCTCGTGCTGTTACTGTTAACTCACCATCAACCTTCTTAATGTTGGTGAAGCTTGCAGTCTGATCATTTCGGCTTGCATCATAGATTACGTATGTATCTACTTTATTTGCTTCTGTACCGACATTTGTGATGGTACCTGTTGCTGTTGCCTCAACTGTGAAGCCTTCAGGAAGTCCATCAAATGCTACAGGATTCTCTTCATCAGATCCGTCAGCAGTGAGCGCTGTTCCATCGTAAACCTTTCCGGCACTGGGTGCTGTAAGGGTTACAAGAGTATCATCATTAATCGATACAGTAAGCTTTCCTGTTGAAACATCTACAATATTGTAGTTACCTGCATTGTAGTTGCCGAAATCAATATCAGCATGTGTGTTGTCACTTGAACCTACTTCTGTCTGTGTACCTGTGATTGTAATAGATGCTGTCTCGTCATTTACAAGATCAAAGGTAAATGCCTCTCCATTATGATCATCAGGTACAGTAAAGGTCTCATTGCCATCCACGGATACTGTAGCGCCCTTTGTGAGAGCTGATCCGTCATACTTCTTGGTTCCTGCCTTAGTAGATACTTCAATATTTCTGGGATAGATCGTAAGCGTTCCGTTTTCAGGATTTACTGTAAAGTTCTCTGTCTTATCTTCATCACCAAGCATGATCGCATAATCAATGATTATGTTGTTGCCATCAGCTGTATCAGCAACTTCTACGACAGGCTTGTCAGAAGATACGGTTGCAACAATTGTGAATCCTTCAGGAAGTCCTTCAGGTTCATCTGTTACAAGTTCCTTCTTCTCAAGTTGTGTTCCATCGTATGTCTTATATGCACTAGCTGCGGTGATGGTGATCACTGTAGTGTTCTTGGTTACTGTAAGGGTTCCAAGTTCTTCCTTGACTGTGTAGTTTCCTTCTGAAACTCCTGCTGCCTTCCAACCAAGGTCGTAAGTATTGTTGCCCTCTTCACCGCCGACCTCAGTCTGCTCTCCGGTTACCTCAAGGTTCTCCTTAAGAGCTGCAATTTCAGCCTTAACCGCGTCACTTACTTTGCCGGTAGGAACGATATCAGACTCATCCTTGGTAAGAGGTGTTCCGTCATACTCCTTAGTGTCAGAACCTGTTGATATAGTGATCTCAACTGCTGTTACTTCAAGAGTACCATTAGCCTTTGTAAAGTTTGTGAAGCTTGATGTCTTATCTTCACCATCAGCATTCCTGATCACATAACCGTCATCAACTACGTTATCGGCTGTACCGACGTTTGTGATGGTTCCGGTAGCTGTAGCCTCTACTGTAAAGCCACCAGGAAGTCCGGTTGCAGTAACCTTCTTGTCACCCGTACCATCTGCTGTAAGAGCTGATCCATCGTACTGCTTACTGTCACTGGGAGCTATAAGAGTAATTTCTGTACCGTTCTCTGTTACAGTGAGTACTCCAAGCTGTTCTGTAATAGTGTAGTTAGTTGATTTTACATTGCCCCAGGTAATCTCATAGGTATTTTGGCTGTTTCCTACCTCTATCTGTGAACCGGTTGCTTTAATAGTAGCTGTCTCGTTAGCCGCAAATCCTGTAATACTTGCTTCAGATTTTGTAAGAGCTGTTCCGTCATACTCCTTGCTGTCTGAACCTGTTGTTACAGTCAGTACCTTAGGAGTGATCTTAAGAACTCCGGCTACCTTAGCTACCTTAGGGAAGTTGGCTGTCTTGTCTTCGCCGCTGGCATCTCTGATGATCCAGCCATCATTAACTACGTTGTTACCTGTGATAGTTCCGTCTGCATCTGCCTTAGGATTATCCTCAACGTTTGTGATGCTACCGGTTGCTGTTGCCTCTACTGTAAAGCCTTCAGGAAGACCTGTTGCCGTTACTTTCTTTTCGCCTGTTCCATCAGCTGTAAGAGGTGTTCCGTCGTATTCCTTGCTGTCACTTGGTGCTGTAAGAATTACATCAGCATCAGATTCAGTAATTGTAAGTGTTCCGGGTTCTTCAGTCACTGTATAGTTCGTTTTCTTTGCTGTTCCCCACTCGATAGAAACAGTATTAGTTGTAGAACCAACTTCTGTGATAGTTCCGGTACCTGTTACTGTAGCAGTCTCGCCGTCTACAAGACCGGTGATTTCAGCATCCTTGGTCTCGCATGTAAGAGCTGTTCCGTCGTAAGGCTTAGAATCTGATCCGGTCTTAGCAGTTGCTGCTTTAGGATTGATTGTAAGAACTCCGTCTACCTTCTGAACATTTGTAAAGAAGGCGGTTACATCCTGTTTTCCCTTATAAATCTTGTAGCCGTCATTAACAATGTTGTTACCAACTACTGTACCGTCTGCATCAGCCTGAGGATTGTCCTCAACATTTGTGATGCTTCCTGATGCTGTTGCTTCAGCTGTGAAGCCTTCAGGGAGTCCTTCGTCTGTTACATCGCTGTTTGTAAGCGCTGTTCCATCATAGGTCTTGGAATCTGAAGCAGCTATAAGCTGAATGAGGTCATCATTAGCTGTTACTGTAAGAGTTCCAAGATTCTCATCTGTTACTTCATAGTTAGCCTCAAGAGCTGTACCGTCCCAAGTAATCTCATAGGTATTCGAGGTATCTCCAACATCAGTGATCTTACCTGTTGCATTGATAGTTGCTGTCTCGTTGTTCTTAAGACCTGAAATGCTCTTCTCTCCATTGTAGCTATGCTCGGTTCCATCATACTCAAATTCCTTGGAGCCGGTAGTTACTGTAAGAGGAGCCTTGGTTACTTCAAGAGTTCCCATCTCAAGGGTGATATTGTTGAAGTAAGTCTTAACATCATTACCCTCTGAGTCAAGAATCTTGTAGCTTGTGATTTCGTTATCAGCTGTGCCAACATTTGTGACGGTTCCTTCTACTACAGCTTCAAGTGTAAGAGCTGAAGGGAAGTTGTCGCTCTTAGTGTATCCACTATCAGTAAGAGCTGTACCGTCATATACCTTGTCATTGCTGTTTGCGGTAATAGTAATCTTGGCATTATTGTCTGTTACAGTAAGTGTTCCCAGGTTAGGTGTGATTGTGTAGTTACCTTCCGTAACACCGGCAGCTGTCCAATTGATTTCATAAGTATTGCTGCTCTCTCCAACCTTTGTCTGTGAACCGGTTGCTGTAATATTTCTGTTAAGGGCTACTATCTCAGCAGCTACCTTTGTGCTTACCTGACCATCAGCTGTAACTGAAGCTTCGTCCTTAGTAAGAGCTGTTCCGTCATATGCCTTGCTGGCTGATCCTGTAGCAACACTGATCGGAACTGCTGTAACTGTAAGGGTACCACCATAAGTCTCAACGGACTTGAAGTTAGCTGTCTTGTCGTTACCCTGAGCATCTTCGATTTTCCAGGTTTTAATTACGTTGTCTACAGAACCAACATTGGTAATTGTTCCTTCACATGTACCAACAATCTTGTATCCTTCAGGGAGTTTCTCACTTCCGCCGAGAACGATTGTGTTAAGTGTAAGAGCTTCTCCATCGTACTGCTTGGTAGTACTGTCAGCCCTAAGTGTAATCTCAGCCTGAGAAACTGTAAGTGTTCCAAGGCTCTCACCATCTTCTGCAAGCTCATAGTTACCAGCACTTGCTGTTCCCCATGTGATTGTATAGGTGTTGTCACTTGTGCCTACTTCGGTCTGTGATCCTGTTGCAACTACTGTTGCAGTCTCATTATTAACAAGTCCGCTAATAGTTCCGTTGCCTGTAGTCAGAGCTGTTCCGTCATAAGGCTTAGCAGCTGTAGGTGTTGTAACTGTGTACTTAACCTTGTTAACAGTAAGGGCACCGTCAACTTTGGTTGCTTTTGCAAAGTTCTCAGTCTTATCTTCGCCGGCTGAGTTCCTAATTACATATCCGTCATCAACTACGTTAGCTGATGTTCCGGCATTGGTCTGTGTGCCGGTTGCTGTAGCTTCGACTGTAAAGCCATTAGGAAGTCCGGATGCTGTTACCTTCTTTTCACCTGTTCCATCGCAGGTAAGAGCTGTACCATCGTATACCTTGCTGTCACTGGGAGCTGTAAGTGTGATGGTTGCAGTATTCTTCTTAACTTCCAGAGTTCCGAGATCCTCGGTTACAGTGTAGTTTCTAAGAATAATGGCAACATTCTGCTCATTCCACCGGTAGCCATTAGTGCTGCTTCCAACCTCTGTCTGTGTACCGGTTGCTGTTACTGTTGCGCTTTCACCGTTTACAAAACCGGTTGCAGAAGCTGTAGCATTTGTAAGAGCTGTTCCGTCATATTCCTTTTCAGCCGAACCTGTTGTTACAGTTACGGTTGCAGGATTGATTGTGAGCTTAAGCTCATTATTGTCATCAATAGAGAACTCAACTGTAAATGCAACGTCGCTTGCCTTGGCAAAATTGCCAATTGCAAGAGTCTCAGTGTATGCAATAACGTTTTCATCAGCATCACGATTTACCTCGGTCTCGCTGATTGAAGGTCCGGAATAAACGATGTCATCCTTATTAAATACATCGTCAGATACAGTAACTTTTGCACCATGTACCTTATCGTTACCTTCATAGTAATACTTCTCTTTAATATTGTATCCATTATCAGTATATGCCCGTCCGCTGTAAGTCTCTGTTCTTTCAGTTCCCTCGATTACAACGTAGAGCTTAATAGGCTCATAAACAGCATAAAGAGTATTGATATCAGTATTAAGTGTCTTGCTTTCCTTGTCTCCGGCTATCCATTCCTGGCCGAGTTCTACATACTGGCCCTGTGAACTGTTATTAGGATCAGTATTCCAGCCAACCTGAACATAGCCATCCTTCTCAAAAATCGCGCCCTTAGCTACGATTTTCTGATTAACCTTAAGACCTGAAACAACTACCTGTCCGTTTGTTAATGTCTCACTTACTCCGGATCTCAGATGTCCGCCGTTGGGATCATACTTGATGTCAACAAGTTCATCAGGTCCGCCTGATGCGCCGGTTTCTACGTACTGAGCAATAACGTGTACGCAGTGGTATGTTTCAGTCGTGGTCTCTCCGTCAATTACTACTTCAATCTCTTTATCTTCGCCTGCGGCATAAATATCATTATCAATGGTAAATACACCGTTAGGAAGATAAATTGTTCCTGACTTATCTCCGGCTACCTGCCATCCGATGAAGGAATATCCGCCATTTTCTGTGCGCTTTCCTGTAGGAGGAGCTGCCAGTACTACAGATGAATTGGTAGCATAATTGTAATCAGGAATATAGGAAGTTGATCCATCCTGATACTGCCCCTTGGATGCGTCCGTGTCGTACCATACTCTTACAGTACCCTGGTTACGCCATACCGCTCTGAGAGTAACGGGTCCTGTAACCTTACCATACTCAAACTTGGCACCTGTGGAGCCATCTGCGTTAACATAATACCAACCGATAAGTTCAAATCCGTTCTTCTCAACGCCGTTAATAAGAGTGTTACGTCCAACTTCCTCAGTTGACTTAACATTGAAGGATCTTTCTGCAGCGGGCTTATCCTGCATCCATGCAAGTTCGTTAACAAATGTTCCGCCATCTGCATCAAGAGTTACTCTGTACTTAACAGGTTCATAAACACCGTAAATAACAATACCGCCATCGGGCATTGTTGTTGAGAAGTCAAAGAGCTTCTCGGGATCCTTGGAGCCTACTTCTCCTTCGGGGTCACCCTGAGGGAGTTTGTACCAGTTAAAGCTATAGCCGGCAATCTCTCTTGATTTATCTCTGTAATCAGTAACCGCCTTTACAGTATTAAGAGGCTTCTCGTAGTAAATGTCGTCAATAACTTTTGTTTCAATAACATCGCCATTACCGTCGATGATCTTAAAGGTTACACTATACTGATTTCTCCTGTGGGCAACATACAGGTTAGAACCGGACAAGTCTACTGATGTTGTAGCAGAACTTGATGTGTCTTGAGGATCTCTACACTTTGTCCATCTTTCTACATCATTGTTCAAATTGAATGCATAAGCATCAACAGAAAATCCGTTGTACTTATTTGTAAAATTGAACGATCCACCGCTAGAGGTTGTAGTGGTGTTATCTGCTGTATCGTTGCTAAGGTGATATTTTCCATTTATATCCATCTTATAATGACGGATCGTATAACTTCCTGTCGCATTGCTACTTGAATAGCATGTCCTGTTAACAAGGAACGTATCAAGGAATGTAGTGGTTGTTCCTGATGCAGAACTACCACTCTTTCCTTCTTTCCATGTGCGCTCGGATGGCCATACATAGCTTGAATCAGCCTCAGTAAACTTCTGGCCGTAACGTCCGGTGAATTGTCCCGGGAACTGGCCATTTCTTGTATATGTCTGCCAGCCGGACGGAGCGTTGCTTCGAGTATATCTGGTACCATGGTATTCATTCCAGCCATAGTCCCAGTAATACCATCTGCTGTTATACTTGGTCAGCTCAACATATGATCCATCAACATATCCATACTGAGTTCCGTTGTTACTTGTTGTAGGTGTATATGTATATCCACCCTGTACATAATACTGGAAGTCTACAGTAATCTCTCTACGAACTTCGTAGATATTAACAATAGTATTTCCTGATGCATTTACATAGTACTTGCCATCTCTTTCGGTGGCATTCTCGATCTTAACTTCACTCTCAAGCTGAGTATTGTACTCAAATCCGGCCTGAATATACAGATCGCCTGTATCTTCTGAGTCGGAAATATACTCTTCTACAGCTTTTCCGTAAACAGCCCTCTGAGGGTTCTCTCTCTGGTACCACCATTCCTCATCATCGTCATTGTCTGTATAGACCGCGATTATTTCATGGCCATCATACTGACCTTCATAGAACACGATCTCAGCATCAGTTGTGCCTTCAAGCTCTGTGCTGCTGTAGTAGTCCCAACCATTAAGAGTACTATTCTGATGCCACTCTACAACTGTGTACTTGGTTGTAGCATTAGGTGACCAGCATGCATACAGCTTTAGCTCGTTTTTCTCTGTATCCAAAGTAGGAACATCCTGAATAGGAGTGTTCTGCTCTTCAGCTGAAAGAGGCTCGCGGTCATCATCATCTGAAAGTGACCAACCCAAAAACTCATAGCCGGTACGTGTAGGCATCTGAGTTTCAGGAACCTTAGTCAGTACCTTGCCAAGCTTATCGCCTTCCTCAAGGAACTGTGAATCTGTGAAGGTTGCGCCCTTCTCACCACCTACATTATTAATGAACCTTACCCAAAACGCAGGAACGATAACAGCATAGAGGAAGATATCTCCATCCTCAGCAGCCTCAACTACATTAAGGGGATCCTCCTTTGTAATAAGGTCCTCATCCGTATACTGAGTCTTTTTCTCTCTTGACCATCCCTTAAAAGCTTCTCCTGCTCCTGCGGGAATATCAAACTTGGAATCCGTAACGTCAAGAATAGCATCTTCAGGTTTTACAACCGGTACTCTCTCAACACGAGCAATCTCTCCATCGCTACCAATAAAGGTTACGTAGTAAGTAGTGCTCATTACGGGATAAACATCAATCACACAATCATGTGTAATATCTGATACTTCATATACATCATTGGTGAATACAATCTCTGTACCTTCGCTGTCACCGCCTACAAACCAGCCAAGGAACTCCTGGTTTTCACCGATATGTGGAACGCCGGGATTGGCAATCTCATCGCCATTCTTTACGAATTTCTCGAAAATAACATCTTCTTCTGTCGCCTTACCAAAAGGCTCGCTAAAGAATCTGATTGTTCCGATCTCGTACTCGTTGTTGTCAGGATCATCCTCATTCTGACCAACAACGATGATGATTGAGAACTGGTTAACGTCAACTGCTACGTCAGTAACAACCTGAGTGTTGTCATTAGGGTTGCTGTTGGCATCAGCTGTATCAACGTCAGCACTAATAGTATTCACTTCTCCCTTATGCTCATGGAGGACTGTGAAGGAATCACCTTCGATAGTCTCATTAAGATGAAGTGAAATGTGAACGTACTTACTGTTGTTAGGCTGTACTTCGATACCATTCTCATCCTTGAAGGTGATGTCGATACCTTTAGCCTGCTTCTGTTTTTCATTATTAAGAGCTGTCTCAGCCATCTCAACAGCAAGGCTATCATCGATCTGGCTCATGCTGACAGTTGTGCCAGCAGGGAATACACCAACTTCTGCATCGATGTTAACGGTGAAGTCACCAACGACTTCATCCTCAACTGTGATGGAAGGCATAAGCTCTTCGATGTTCTCGTCTGCTATAAACTTTGCAGTGAATGTAGCATCCTCTTTTACATCAGAAGGAACGAAGGTGGGTTCTGACCAAACAGGCTCATCAGCTTCGTTGTACCATCCTGCAAATGTATAGTTGTCATAGGCTTTAGCTGTAGCGCCCTCGAACTTAGCCTCAGGGTCGTTTATATCGATAGTTTCTTTTGCATTAGAAACCTCGCCGCCCTTTCCGGCAACGTACTTAACTGTAACATTAAGCACCTCGGCTACAACTTCTTCCTCGGTCTCAGTCTCCTCAACCTCTTCGGTATCGGCAACTTCTTCCTCGGGAAGCTCCTCATCCTCGGACTCTCCGTCCTCAGAATCTTCAGCCTCAGCATCTTCTGCCTCAGCGTCTTCTCCTTCCGTGGTTATTTCTTCGGAGTCAGCGTCGTCTTCTGTGATTTCGACGTCAGGATTGTCTTCCTCAGGCTCTTCAACTGTCCCTTCGACAGGAGCCGCTTCCTCCTCCTGAGGTAATTCCTCAGTGATTTCAGACCAAGTCGATGACTCAGGCGCTACGCCGTTGTCAAGAGCATTGATCTCTTCTGCATTCTCAACAGCATAAGCTCTTGTGCTTGCGAAATCACTACCAAATGTAGTGGTCACAAGTGCAAATGCCAATACAAATGCAAGAATTCTGTTCCATTTTCTCAACATTGTTTGTTCCTCCCTCTTTGAGAATATTGGTTTATATTAAAAAGGTAATAAACGCAAAAAAGACTTATGAGACGGAATCCTTCCGTTCAAAAGAAATCTGTTGTCCGCTGGACATGGCTTCATCAATGAGCTTGATCAGCTCAAGTGTACTCCTGAAACGCTCGGACCTGTTTTCTTCGGCCCAAACCACCTGGCCTTGCCAGGATTCATTCTGACAGTACTCGATCTTTACGATGAAAGTGCCTTTCTTTCTGTCCCCTTCATGGTTAAGTTTATTGATATCTCTTTTTCCCATTACCGTATCCTCTCACCGATTACTATTGTAGAAAAAGAGCCATCATACCACCCATCATATTTCGAACTTTTTTTGTAAAAAGTGTGTCCATTTTGTGAACTTTTGTTTCATTATACTCTCTATAAATTGAAAATAAAATACATAAATATAAAAAAATCCTAAGCGGTATTGCGTAAACACCGCTTAGGATCTGGGTTAGACAATGATTTTATGAAAACGTCAGACTTTTTAAAAAATTTATAGACAATTAATATATGAAGAAACCGGGTTAACTTTATCCAAGATATCTCTCGGGTTCATTCAAAAATACGTCCGTTATTCCGGTTTTGGCATATCTATCAAAATCCATCATATTGCCGGTGGGCTTCTCCGGATAGAGGTGACCGCCAAACCAGGCTCTGACGGTTCGGCCCTGAACCTTCTCCCTGGGAAGATCCATATGATTTCCCGCAGGATGGAGGGCAATGCTGCCATTTTCCACATCGTCCCAAAGGGATTCCAGGCCGATGGCCTTATACAGGCAGTTGGAAAGAAGGTCATCAAGGACGCCAAGCTTGGCTGTTGGGTTCAGCTCATGGACCTTAACCAGTGACTCAGGATAAAAGCTTGAGTAGACGATGGAATCTTCAAGTCCCATATCACCGACCAGCTTCACGATCTTCTCCTCAATTCCCGGATAGTTGTAGACGCTGGTCTTGAGCTCTATGTTAAGGCGAAGCTGCTTTTTAAGCTCCGGTGAAAGAAGCTCCAGGACCTCCTTCATGGTAGGGATAGACTCTGTCCTCATTTTGCCGGCAAAGATATGGAGTGCCTTTAGCTCTTTTAACGAATAATCCCGTACAAAGCCGAAGCCGTCAGTGGTCCTGTCCACGCGCTCATCGTGGATCACCACAAGCTCCCCGTCGCTTGTAAGCTGGATATCCAGTTCAATGCCTGCAAGACCGGGAATGTTCATGGCTTTTTCAAAAGCTGTCAGCGTATTCTCCGGATACATCTGGCTGCATCCTCTGTGTGCCCAAATCTTCATGTGTTTCCTCCTTATATAATGGTCGCTGGGCGGCCAAAGATGCTATAAATGTGATATTTCATGAGACACTTATATTTTAACACAAGTCATGGCCATTAACTTAAGACACTAAAAAGGCCCACAACCGAAACTGAGATATGCCCAGTCCCGACTGCGGGCCATATTTACGCACGCCTGTGCGAATGGTGCATTATGCAAAGAACAGTTTGGACTGTGCTGCCTTGTCCTCCTGCTGCTTCTTCTGAAGCATTATCTGGTACTGGTCAAGAGCCTGCTGCTTCTTGAGTTCGCCCAATGCCTTGATGCTGCGATCCTCTTCTCTGTCCATGGCATAGCCGTTAAGTTCAAGAGATGCCTTGGAATTGTAGTTCATGGCATGATCGATACGATTGGTCTCAGCGCCTGTATTGGCACGCATGCTTGCAACAGTGTCAAGAGCGTTGTCGATATCGTCCAGATTGAAGTTGCCGCTTGTAACATCGAAATTAGCAAGTCCGAGACTTGCAACGGTACTGTCATAGGTAGAGACATTGGCTGTGCTTCCGCTGCCGTCAGTTGCCACTGTCATGTTGCCTCTTGAGCCATCCAGAAGATGCTGCTCGTTAAAGGTTGTTCCGTTTGCCAGATCGTTGATTCCCTGCATGTACTGGTTGATCTGGTTCTGGATGTAGCCTCGCTCCTCAGCTCCAAGCATATCGTTCTTGGCCTGAATTGCCAGCTCCTTGATGGACTGGAGATAATCGCCTATGCCCTCAAGCGCTCCGTCTTCTATATTAAGTGCCGATCTGGCATCGCCCATGTTCCGGGTGCCCTGATCAAGCGCTCTGGTCTGGGTGTCGGTCCTCTCCTCAATGGCAAGTCCTGATGCGTCCTGGGCTGCACTCTGAAGAGCTCCGCCGCTTGCAATGGTTGAATAGGGTGAATAGGAGGATGATACGCCTCCAACCGCTCCGATTCCGCTCATATTGTGACCTCCTTATCATCTAGCCGCCGTAGGTCCTCCTGACCTGACGGGATGCACGGGTTTACACTTGTTTCATCTTACGTACATGATAATACGGTCCATCGGAAATCTTAACCCCTAAAATGCAATAATTCAGGGCAAAAAGAAACCTTATTACAGGAATGTAATAAGGTCGTGGGAATTATATTTCCGGGCGTTCCACAGTCAAAGCCCTATGATATAATTAAATATAGTCACTAAGTTAACAGTTTAAAGGTAATTATTATGTCAAAAGTCTTATTCGTCATAGTATCCTACAACGCCAGAAGATATATGCAGGAGTGCATTCAGAGCATCCGTGCCAAAGTGGCCCCCGGAAGCTACAAAATTGCTGTGACCGATAATGCCTCTACCGACGGGATTGCAGAATGGCTTGAGGCCCAGGAAGACATCCTGCTGATCCGCAACCATGAGAATAAGGGCTTTGGCCCAGGCTGCAATCAGGCAGTAGCAGCGACTGCCGGTACAGAATATGAGACCTATGACATCTTTCTTCTTAATAATGACACAGTCATGACGTCCACCGCTGTTCCAAGGATGGTAGAAACCCTCTATAGCGCAGCGGACATCGGGGCGGTGGGCTGTATGTCAAGCTATGCGGGGAACCGCCAGGAATACCCCGTAGTTTTTGATACCACCGAAGAATATGTAAAGTATGGCGAAAGCCTTAGCATTCCTAAAGCTGATGCCCTTCTGGAAAAGGTGCGTTTAAATGGCTTTGCTATGCTTATCAGAAGGAATCTTTGGGATGAAATAGGCGGCTTTGACGAGGACTTTGCCCCGGGGTATTACGAAGACGACGCACTTTCCATAGAAATTCTAAAACGAGGTTACCGACTACTACTTAGACGTGACAGTTTCATTTACCACGTGGGCAGCGCCAGCTTTGTAAAAACAGGCACCAACAGACTTTCCTTGGAGCACCACGAACTGTTCATCCAAAAATACGGCTTCGACATCCTTAAATACGTGTATCCATGCGGAGCCATCATGTCCCGGATACCATTCATGCGGGATGCGGAATTTACCGTTCTCCACATTGGCTGTGGTCTTGGCGCCGAGCTCAAGGCCCTTCGAAGCCTGTATCCCGGATCTCACCTCTACGGCGTGGAATCTGATCCAAGGCTATATGCCATAGCCTCCAAAACCGAAGTGGTTTATCAGGATATTGCTGTGGCTTTAGAGCATATCCCCCGGAAGTCTGTTAATCTTCTTATCCTTGACAGCAATTCACTTCCGACACTCTCGGAGAGCGATAAAGCCCAAGTGGTGTCACTTTGTGTCGAAAACGCTGTGGAGCTTAATCGCCTCCACGAATACGACGATTTCAATTTTGACGGCCTATCTCTGGTCATCTGGGATACTGCGCTGTTTAGCCCCTCAGTCTCCGAACTTCTCAGGCTCCGGGGCGTTATGAGTATTTCTTTTGCTGAAAAAGAAATCGCTAAAGTCATGGACTCTGTCGGAATTCCCAAGGAGCACATCCTCCGGATCACCCCGGACAATTTCACTATAGTTCCCTATCTTGCGGCTCACTTTGCCAGAAAGCCTGAATCGGACCCTCAAAAGCGCCGCGCCGCTGTGATGGATATATTCCTGAAGCGTCATAAAGAGCTAACTGAAAGTACGGATACTACCGCTTTCAAAAAAGATAGCGGCTTAACCGTGAGTTTTGTCGCAGACTGCCGGGCTCACACTGCCGAGATAAAAGAGCTGCTGGAGGAGTCCAATCTTCTGAATGATACAGAATTTCCTGCAGATCCGGGACACATAGAGCGACTTCTTAATAATGAATGGAATGACTGCGGATATGTAACTGCACATGATAAATACGGTGATTACGGAGTCGTGGGCTTTTACTGCTATAACCTCCGGGAAAAGAGAATGCTCTGTCAGGCACTTAGCTGGGTTGCTTCAAGCCTTGAAATAGAGCCACTTATCAAAGAGCACATTTCCGGGGCTGCTGCCCCTGCCCTCTTACAAAACTCCAATAAGATCCGCATACTGATCAAGGGCGACAGGAGCCTATCTTCAATCGAGGACTATCTCATCGGCGGAAATATCACCACAGAATATACTGACTGCACTACAAGGAATCTCTCCATTGAAGGCGACGGCCTTCCAAGCCTTGTATACCGATTCGGGTACCACATAATACTATGCAGTCTCTTGCAATATGACTATTCTTCCTGGGAAAGCGACGGTGATGCTTGCCTTGGCAAGCTCTTTGAGACGTTAGACAGATTATATGAAGATGCTCCGGGAAATCCCACCATAATCCTGCTTCTTGGCAGTGAAAGGTTTTATGATACCACAGATACACTCTCATGCAATCTTGCAGAATTAAACCGGGAACTTAATCCTATAATCGCAGAATATGCGGCGGACCACGGCAGACTCCGGTTGATAAATGTTACGGATCACATACAAAACGCCAAGGATTTTGCAGATGACATCAATCACTTTGGCGTTCGGGTCTTCTCAGACCTGGCCGAGCAGGTCTGCAGATATATTAATGAAAAGGTAGATGAATTGATAGGATCTTAACCGATCCTATCAATTTATTTTATTGCAAAAGAGTCATCACGCCGTCTTTACTCTGGTTGGCCTGAGCCAGCATAGTCTGTCCGGCCTGCTCCAGAATATTATGTGTCGAGAATGTAGCATACTCTTTTGCCATGTCTGTATCACGAATAGCTGACTCAGAAGCCTGCGTGTTCTCACGAGTGTTGGCCACGCTCTTATAAGCGTGTTCCAGCCTGTTCTGGCTCGCGCCAAAGATTCCACGCTGCTCGGAAATAACCTGAAGTCCCTTTTTGGCCTGATCTATGGCTGCCAGAGATTTGGAGATCGATGTTGTATTGGCACCCGCCAGATAAACAGAGTTAAGGGTCAGGCAGCTCCATTTAAGCTCAATCTGCTCGGTTCGTGGGCTATCGGGAGTCGCCTGGATGACCATTGTCTTCTCCGGAGCATACGCCCTGACATCCATAAAATCATGCTCAGCTATATTCATTTTCTTTGAAATCGGAGTAAAGGACCTTGTGGCAGGCGCTTGAAAAGACAGATTCAAATCAGCAGACCCTCCTGAAGATCCTACTATCTGGCTATAAGTCAGCGTGTGATACATTGAGAAAGCATAGTTATTGGGATCTGTCTCATCATCATCGACAAAATTCTGCCTGTGGACCATCATTCCGTTCTTGGGACTAACAGAAGAACTGGTAGTCCTGCCGGACTCCGTAAAATAGTTCTGCTTGAAGTCAGTCTCAAAGGTGGTACCAGCCTCTTGCAGCTGCTGCACTTCTTCATCAGTCAGAAGAACCTCATTGGTATACGCATAACTCACATTGGTTCTGGTATAGGTTGCTACTCCATCCTGCTTTAGCCCCACAGTAACTCGCTGTGTGGAGCTTTGCATGTCTGCGGTACCCAAGCTGCCGTTGTAGGTCACATCATAAGCCTGAGTCCATTCGTGGACCTCATCGGTTCTCATGTTGCTGACAGAAGTAGTCTCTGTCTCATCAAGCTTGTAATAGCTGTCGCTCTCTGCATCATAGTAATAAAAAGTTCTGCTTCCGGTCTCTGTAGGAGGTGAAGCGTAATCCACAAAGCTGCTTCTGCTGGAGATGAGATCGTGGCTGGTCTCTGTTCCCGGAACTGCTTGAATCTCCCAGGTTATCCGGCCGGAGAGAGCTGCATTAGTATCAAAGTTTCGACCATATTCCCTTTGCAGACCAAATCCCAGATTGCCACTATCCGCAATCCGCTTATCAAAAATGCTAATGGAAGATCCGTCAGTTGTAGTAAGCAATGATGACGACTCTCTATCCACAAGAGTTGCAGGAGAATACAGTCTTCCCGAAAACTCGGTCCCGTTCATTGCGGCAATGACATGTGCCTGGCTGGAAACATCTGCCAGTTTATAGTCAAAGGAAATCGGCATGGCAGAATTCTTACTTGTGTAATTGTACAGAGCAAGCGTATCAAAGGTAATCTGGCTCTGACCGTTATCGTCATTGTCAATACCCCAGTCGACTATAGGGAAGTTGCTTCCGGTAGTATCGAAGTCAATAGGTGCCCCTATATTGCTGAACTCAGACCATTGCGTGGTGGCAGGCGTACCTGTCCCGTTGGTTCTGTCGGTAACATGTACTCCGTTAGTATTAGCAGTTATTACATATTTATGATCAAAATAGGATTTATTGGCCTCAGAAGCTGTCAGAGTCGTTCCGGAGGTATAAGTGACAATAGGCCTGGTAGTTGTTGAGGAAACTCCCAGGTCCCAATAGGCTGATCTGGTGATACTGGTACCATTTATACCGGCCTGGATCCTGCTCATGGAATCTCCGCCTTCTATGAGAAAGCTTATATTCATTCCCCGGTAATCAAAGGAATATGATCCGCCGTCGCTACCGTCGCCGACAACTCCCAGCTGCGCCCAGGTTACGGCACGAACATTATTTACAGAGATTCCTGTAGCATCAGCACTCCAGTCATATCTTCTTCTGACATCCTCAAGAGACTGACCTTGCTGAAGCGTCAGTCTAACGGTCTCTCCATCCCACAAGGCAAATGTCACGTCCTGATCTCTGGTGGCAACACCATTACTGTCAAGGCTCATACCTCTGGCGTTAAGCTCAGCAATATTGTACCTGACATTATTAAATTCCATTCCGCCTACTATACCTGAATTATTATAGAAAAGTTGAGTATCATAGGGTTCGATGACAGGAACTACCGAAGGATGGTATGGAACCCTGAAGATTTTCATATCATTAAAAGAAGCCTGATCGAATACACGCTCAATCTCGCTCTTTATCTGCTGGACCTCAAGATCAATATACCTGCGGTCGTCATCGGTCAGCGTGCCGTTGGCGCCTTTTATGGCCAGCTCACTGACTCTCTGGATCATGTCGTGAACTTCATTCAAATATCCGTCCGCAACCTGACAAAAGCTGACTCCGTCCTGGATGTTAGAAAGGTTCTGACCCAGTCCGCGAATCTGCCTGCGCATTTTCTCACTGATAGCAAGCCCTGCCGCATCATCTGCTGCACGGTTGATTCTATATCCTGATGAAAGCTTTTCTGTTGACTTGCGCTTTACATTCGTGGTTGCCTTAAGCTGTAGCTGAGTAAACGCAGAAGCCATATTATGCTGGATAACCATGCGTTTCCTCCGAAAAAACACGCACAAAAACAAAGGGTATATTGCACTTATTATTTCGGATGATACATCTCAAATATTTATGCAAAAGAAAAATTATTTTTTTATCAATATCTTTATTCCACCATTATCTTAATGTACTCTTCAGACTTCCTGTTCATGATGTCCAGCCCTTTTTGCATATCTTCCAGGCCAAATCGATGCGTAACAAGATCGCTCGGGAGAAGTAGCTTTTGCCCTTCTGCCCGGGCCTTTGTCCAGGCAGAGGCCCTTGTAAGAGCATATCTCCAGTCATCATCCTCTCCGTCAATACCTGAAAATCTCGAATTCCAGGTTCCCCGAAGAGTAATCTGATTTCTCAGAATTTTCCAATACACCTCTCGGGTCAAAGTCATGTCCGATGCAGGATTTCCGACAAGCATGATATTTCCCAGGGGTGCAGTACATTTGACAGCCTGTTCATAGCACTCCGTGCGTCCTATGCACTCAAAATAGAAATCTGCCCCCCTCCCGCCGGTCCTATCCATAATTCTGGTTGCGGGTTCACAGTACCTCACATCGCAAAACTGTTCCTCCGGGTATCCCATCTCAAGGATCTTTTGCTTCTGAATGTCTTTATTGCCCACGAGAAGTACATTCTCATAGTTTTTATCCCTCAGCAAAAGAGCTACCAAAAGGCCTATAGTACCCAGGCCGCAAACCACTATGCTCTTACTCTTGTTTTCAGGGACATCATCTAATATACCCATAAGTCTCATGGCATGTACCGCCACACAAACAGGCTCCAGCATAGCTGCATCGTCATCGGCAACCTCATCCCCGACAGGGATCAGATTCCAGACAGGCGCAGCGACATATTCAGCAAAACCTCCATCACAACGAGAGCCAAGATAGTTGTAATTCTCGCACATCTCGTAGTGACCTGCCAGACACTGCGAACACTTCTTGCAAGGTATTAACGGAAAGACTCCTACTTTTTTGCCAATAAGGTCAGGACGGCTCTCACACTGTTCCACTATCCCCGCCATCTCATGGCCCGGGATCAGTGGCATGTTGTGAGCTCCGGTCTTATATATCCTCGGGATATCAGATCCACATATTCCGCATCGTGTGACCCTCACCAAAGCCTGTTCCGCTCCCGGCGCGGGAGTTTCAATCTCTGTAAATCTAATATTTCCAATCCCATAAAGAACCTGTGCTCTCATGTGTCCTCCTAGAACATATACAAATTGTCCGTCATATCAATTGTAAAACAGAATTCGGGCAAACATAAATATTTTATTATTATTTTTGATTGTTTTAACGTATAGTTTACCCTCTGAAATTGACACTATTCCGTCATTAATAATAAAATATAAATAACCACTTATATAGGATAAGTATTTGCTTATGAATGTTGATTTGTTTAATTCCTACGCATTAAAGCTCAGTAGGACCAAAAACATAACACTGGCAGCTCAGGAATTGGGCATTTCCCAGCCTGCACTCAGTATGGGTATTACTCAACTGGAAAAAAAGCTTGATGTCCGCTTGTTTGACCGAAAGACAACGCCAATTTCAATGACAGATGCAGGGAAAGTATATCTGGATTACGTCAAGAAACAAAAGCTCCATGAACGTGAGCTTTATAAGAAACTGGAAGCGTTGAAATCTTCGGTTCCTCAGTGCATCCGCATAGGAGCTCCCAATATCTACATCACCTCGCTGATCACACCTTTTGTCAGTAGATTTTTGGCCTCAGGCGAACAGGTCAGGTTAGTGATTGAAAGTGGCACGGTCCTTGAATTAGCAGAAATGTGTGAGAACGCGGAAATGGATATTTTCATATCCACCGGAGAAATGCCAAAAGATCGCTTTGTAGCCGTGCCTCTGAAAAAAGAGTCCTACTACCTGTGCGTCCCGGATAAATTACTTGCTTCCTCCGATTCTAAAGCATCAGAAGATTACGATATCCCCAAATTACTGGCAGACATTCCGCTAATCTTCCTGAAGCAGGGACAACCACTACAAAAGGCGCTTTCAACAGCACTTGATTCTCTCGGCATTACAGTTACACCTGTAGTAACTGTAGATCAGGTATCCACCGCTCTTAATTTAGTTGAAAAAGGAGTAGGCGCATGTCTTGCAACCGATGAAGCATTGAGCATATCCCGGAATATATCAGACACAACATTGTTTGACTTCTCGGAGCAGCTGCCCCCCAGGACAATATATGCCGTATACTCCAAAAAAATATATATACCGCCAATATGTACGAAGATAATTGATATCTTAAAGGAGGAATGTGATATATGAAATCCAGAGCCACAAAGTTAGTTGCCATTCTCGCTTCTGTACTGATCACTGTCTCAGCATCAGCCTGTGGAGCTGATACAGCGCCCAAGCAGGCTGATACCGGCAAGGACGAAACCCTAAGCCTGGCATATCAGTACGGTCTGTCCTATTCTCCCGCAGTAATAGCACAGAATCAGGGATTTATCGAGAAGGCTTATCACGAAGCAACCGGAGGCACTCTTACCATAACCTGGAATCAGATGAGTTCCGGCGCAGATATCAACACAGCGATAGCATCCGGTGAACTTGACGGTGGATTTATGGGCCTCGCTCCCGCCCTGACCGGTGCCACAAAAGGGCTCGGATGCAAAATCTTTACTAACCTTTCCGGGCAGGAACATGGCATGATGACCAATGATGACTCCATTACTTCTCTGGGGGATCTCATCGGTTCTGATAAGCAGATTGCCCTGGTAAATTTAGGTTCACTGCAGCATATAATATTGGCCAAGGCTTTGGCAGATAACGGTTATGATGCTCATGCCCTTGACTCTAATATCGTTGCCATGAAACATCCTGACGGCAAGAGCGCTCTCGAAACCGGAATGGTAAGTTGTCATGTTACCAGCAGCCCTTATATTTTTGCAGAGAAAGAGGATCCGGCCCTGCATGAATTAACTGAAGTAGACTCCTCTTATACAAAGGAATATACCTTCACAGTCGGAATAGCCTCTGAAGATCTTTATAACAATAAGCCTGAGGTTTATAAAGCTTTATGCGACGGAATTAACGCATCAATCGACTTCATAAACTCATCTCCCGAGGAAGCCGCCGCAATTACCTGCGAGCTGGACGGAAATCCTCTTGACGTTGAATTGGCCTATTTAAAGAAAGGCACTTACACCTCCAGCACAAACAGATTATTTGAGGTTGCCACTTTCATGTATGATAATCAATTCCTGGATAACGATCCGGTTTCTTACGAAAACCTGGTCTTCCCCAATGTCAAGGGAAACTGATCTATGAAAAAAAGAGACTTTTTAGTAAAAATAATTTTTATAGCCGTTGTCTTAGCTGCATGGGAGTATGTGGCCAAAAACCATCTTTTAGGCCCCAGGTCGGAGATCATCTTTCCGCCTTTGGAAAACATAGCCGCCGCATTCAGAGACATTTTTGCAAAGGGATACGCCGGAGTATCCCTTTGGGTTTATATAGCAAACTCTATGAAGCTGTTATCTCTGGGCCTGCTGATAGGTATTGGTCTTGCTTTTATATGCGCAGGAATTTCCACGCTCAGTAAAACATTTGCCAATATTTTCAATCTCCTGATCTCTGTATGTGATCTTCTTCCCGGAGTAGCGCTTTTACCTGTTGTTATCATTATTTTCGGCGTCAAAAGCGGTGTCATAGTTTTCCTTGTGGTACACGCTGTTCTATGGCCCATGAGCAGAAACATCCTTGACGGCTTTACTTCTGTCCCCAGAATCTATGTGGAAGCAGGGCAAAATATAGGCTTAAAGCATATTGACCTGATTTTAGGCGTTTTTCTCCCTGCATCAATTTCTTATATAGTATCAGGTCTTAAGGTAGGCTGGGCAAGGGCATGGAGAGGCCTGATATCAGCAGAGATGATATTCGGAATAGCCTCCAGTCCGGGAATAGGACTTTTCATAAACCAGATGAGAACAAATATGAACAACGCAGAGATGTATGCAACACTTGTTGTTATTATTATCATCGGCGTTATCGTACAATATGGAGTTTTGGAACCTATTGAGAAAAACACTGTAAAGAAGTGGGGTATGTCATTATGAGTAATCCGGCTCTTGAAATCAGAAACCTTAGAAAAGCCTATGACAATGAGAGTGGAAGCGCAATTATCCTGGATGATGTCAACATCAGCGTGGAGAAAAATGATTTCTTATGTATTCTTGGCCCATCCGGATGCGGTAAAACCACTCTTCTCAGATGTATAGCCGGGTTCGAAAAATATAACGGAGAAATACTGATCAACAATGTCCCTCACACCACACCCGGAATGGACAGAATTATGGTGTTTCAGGACTTTAACCAGTTGTTTCCCTGGAAGACAGTTCTCAAAAATATAACCTTCCCGTTAAAAAGAAAAGGCATCAATGATCCTGCCACCAGAGTCCAAATGGCCAAAGCGGCATTAGAAAAGGTAAAACTGTCAGGATATGAGAACTATTATCCACATCAATTATCAGGAGGAATGAAGCAACGAGTTGCTATAGCCAAGGCTCTTGCCCTGAAGCCTGAGATAATCCTTATGGATGAGCCTTTTGCGGCTCTTGATGCCATGACCAGACGCGAGATCCAAAATGAAATATTGGCCATTTCCGAATCCGAAGAATGTACTATCATTTTTGTCACACATAACATTCAGGAGGCCCTTATTCTCGGCAAAAGAAATCTTGTGCTGCATAAAGGAGGCAAAATTGCCTTTGATGAAAAGAACAGTCTGACCAAGCCTGTAACTCCGGCCAGTGCAGGTTACGGAGAGGCCTGGGAAAGAATAAGGGATGCAATCTATTCTGCTTAATGATTGCATCCCCTGACTATCTAGTCATCCCAAATGCCTGTGTAGACTCTTTTTATCAAGTCTGTACTTATTGGTGAAATGATCTGATTATTACCTTTATCATCCAGTATTCTTAATGTGGCCTGGACCCTCTCAATGGCCTCTACCATTTCATGCACGTTTCTGTTTACAAGAATTGATATTTCTCCTGCCCGGTGTCTTATATCTCCTGTGTCTTCGATCACCTCACCCACGAAATGTTTCTGTTTTACATCCACCACGAAAGGGAACTTTGCTATTTCATCAAGTCCGGTATATTCACCGATTGTCCCGGGGCCTACGTTGATCATGTACTGAAGAGCAGCCTTGCCGTTGAGATCATAAGAGCCCTCAAAGCCGCCGTTGTAATCTAACAGCCCTTCGCCAATACAATAAGAGATAAGACTCTTCACGGGATCCAAGCCCACAGCTTTCTTATAAATCAGTTCATACTCATTGCCGGGAAATCTTATTCCCGGATCATACAACCTTACTTTCCCATTATCCCAGAATCCCTGAAGAAAAACGGGGCCGTTCTCTATCCGTAGCACATCTTCTATCATATGCCTGATCTTCAGATCCGCATCTTTCATGTATTCCGGAGCATATCTGGATGGCTGAACTGTTCCCACAAGCTGACAGCTCAGATTGTCCTCTGCTCTTCCGGAATTTCTGTCTCCCAAGCTTATAAGCGTAGCCTTTCCGTCTTTGACCATATAGGAAATTGTCAGATCCTGGTTATCGGCCATGTACTTCTGTAATATACATTTGCCGTCATCAGACATGCCCTTAGCTTTTTCCATCGCTGCAGGAATATCCTCCTTGCTATAACATATCGATACGCCCCTGGATCCTCTACTCTTGTTAGGCTTAACCAATACAGGTAATTCAGCATCTTCAATGTCATTCTCCGAATACCAGGGAATAACATCGACTCCTGCTTTAATGCAAACCTCTCTGAAGTACTCTTTATCAGACAAGGACTTAACCTGCTCTGCATCGCCATATGTAGGAAGCCCCAGAGCCTCAGCAACCATTTGGGTGGGCCTTTGTGCGGGATCAAGCGATAGATTTATTACTCCGTTGATTTTATGCTCCTTACCGTACTTAACCAGCCTGTCTACATCAAAGACATCGCACAACATCGCTTCATCTGCTATTTTTTTAGCCGGTGAATCCTCGAGATAATCCGCAACAATTGTATAGATTCCCATCTCTTTTGCACAATTAACAACTTTTTCGTGAGGGCCTGCTCCTCCCAGGATCAATAATTTTTTCTTTGCGCTTGTAGAATTTGAAGTATCCATAATAGCCCTAGCCCTTTCCAAGTCTTCATCAGTGGTTATTTTGAAATTGTTCTGATCACCGCAGATCATGGCAACATCCATCCCCGCCATAATAGCAGGTTCGGTGGATCCGCATATCTTTTTTATCTTATCCGGCAAAAGAGACTCATTTGCCACCAGATATTTCTCAAATCTAAAGGCTTCCGGTGCCTGACCCGCATAAATGCAGGCTCTGTCAAGAAGCCTATCAACCTGCTTTCCGTTGTTGCTGAAGTACACAGTGTCCTTCATTGGAAGTACCGGCATGGCGCCGTCATGCTGCTCCAGATTACTTATGCAGCTGTTTACGCACTCAACAGTTACAAATGGTCTTGCAGCATCCTGAATGATCACTGCATCGGTGCTGCTTCCCTCATGGGCACACAGTTCCTTTATATCCTGCATGGCATTTAGAATAGACAGCTGCCTGTTCTCTCCGGGATCGGAAAAACCAATAAACTTTCCGGCAATTTCAGAATGAGCATCACTGTTAATAGACTCCCTGATCCGGTCTCTCCACTCCCGAGCTGCCACTATCAATATTCTGTCGACCATACTGCTCTCGGCAAAGGAATCCATGGCATACATAAGCATCATCCGTCCCGACAGCTCTATAAATTGTTTGGGCATGTCTGTCTTCATCCGGCTTCCGACACCGCCCGCCAGGATTATCGCAAATACCATACATCTTCCCCGTTTACAATTCCCTTTTAATGTTTACGGCTTCAAACTTATCCCGGTTTAGATTCACTGCAAAGGCCATATCTATCCCGGATGGCTTCCTGTCATTCACTACAATTCTCTCACCCATAGGCATATTGAATATGATCTCGTCATACCTTATCCCGCTCTTTTTCAGAAACTCTATGGTGGAATCACGATATTCGTCAGTTCTGGAGGTGAGGATCAAAATGTAGTCCTCTTTAGGAATAGCATTTAAATATTCTGCTGCCCCTTCCAGTACGGTATCAAAGCCGTCATTCTTATATCCGTTATGCTTCAAAATCGTTCCATCAAGATCAAATATCCAGGTCTTGGGAAGTGTAGATAAAATCAAAGCTTCTCCCACTCTATTTCCTCCGTAACGCAAAGGTTGTGATCAAACTCATCAAGGTGATAGATATCAACAGCCTTCCACTTTGTATCGCAATAGTTATAATCCGGATAAAGAGCTATCTTTTTGGCCTCGGCCTCTCTTAAAATGTCACAAAGACCGCTCCTTATCCCCACAAATACTCCCGCCTGCTCAACAACAGAACGTATCTCAGAAACCGAAGGAGATATGCCCTCCGTACCATCAAGAGGCTTTTCATCTCCTACCACGTTGGTATAGCACCTATACCCGATTCCTTTAAAATAGCTTACCGCCCGGTTCCATACATCATCGCCTATGGCCACTACCGATTTGGCATAAGGTGAAAAAATAACGGCCTTTCCCTTGGGAATCTCAGAGATTCCTTTAAATACCGGATAATTCTCCTTGGGTAAGCCCGGCTTGGTATCTGACGGAAGTCCGAACACTCCGCAGCAATAGATCTGTTCCAGAGGAATTTTCTTAATATACAGAGCCTTTCCCAGGTTTACCACATAAGGCCTGTCCTGATGAGCGATGAAGCAGTCAGGGTACCTGTTATATACAGCTGACTGAATCATAGCATCAAGCTCTCTTTGCTCATAAATCTCTACCGGAAGGTCATTAAACAAATGGATAACCTCAGCCAATACCTTTCCGGTCACACAAAATACCGCATTGTCTATTCCCCGGCTGTCAGCAAAGCTCTCCCAGTAGGATGCCATGTAATATAAATCGCCCAGAGCATTAAAGGGGCAAAAGACCTTATAGTAGCCTGCATATTTATCTGATAAAGCCTGTAACAGCTCATTCCCTCTGCGTTCCCTTGCCTTCATCCGGGAAATTGTACTCTCCGACAAGGAATAGTCAGCATAGGTGTTATAGTCTATAACCTTTCGGACCGGACCTTCATACCCGAGCTTACGCAGTTGACTGTTCATTGATTCATAAAAGCGCGAAGCAATAAGAACAACCGAGCCTGCTGCCCCGGGAAAACCGGTTATCTCGCCGGGATATACAACTGCCGCATCCTTATATTTAAGCCCATGCTTACTCTCACTGTTATCAAGGATGACAGTAACGCGGTATCCCCTTGATTCAAGCAGGTCATAAAGCTCCAATGAGGCGTTGCAATGCCCGAACAGGAATATATTTATAGATGTTAAATCCATTTCCTTGCCAAGAGCATCCACATTAGCGACCATCTCGGCATATAATTTCTTTTCCATCCACAAATCCTCGAAGCTTAAATGTTACACAACAGTGCTTCTGCCAGCTCTTCCCTGGAAAGGAGTCCGCTTTGCACATAATTAAAGATGGTCCCATACTGCTGCGCTCTGCTTATTAACAGCACTCTGTCCGAGAAATCATACAGCCTGTATAGCTGCGTGATCTCATCCATCTGCCTATATGTCTTTTTCTTAATGGCATCGTCATCCGGCATATCCTCAATGCAATGCCATATCTCCACATCTGTAAGGTCATGCCTACGCAGCGCTTCCTTAAGCACGTTAAGATACTCCCTGTCCTCACAGTCATACAATATGATCCGTTTTTCCTGAATCAGGTTATTCAGTTGGTGCATCGCGTCATTTTCGCCCTCTGTCAAAAGTGTCATATTACCCTTTTTCACAGTACTGCGTACAGCACTGTCTCTATTTCTCTGTTTGAATAAGCTCTTACATAAAACCTGTATTCAGGGACCAGACTCTTAATATATAAAGGTATTTCGTACATATCTTCAGGCTTATGATAAATACAGATTGCCAGCTTGGGTCTGCATTTCTCAATAATGTGCCTGCATCCCTTTAAGGCTTCAAGCTCTGCGCCTTCAATATCCATCTTAATAAATGTGACTTTTTCATCAGGGTCGATCACATCCTCTAAAGCGCAAACCTTAATAACACTTTTGCCATTTTTGTTTAGATGTGAACTTCCGTTATCCCTTGGTTCAAATCTTAGTTCGTCCTTAGAACTCCACAGTCCATAGGGAACCATTTCCACGTCTATATCCAAGGATTCTTTTATCTTGAGGCAAGTCTCAAAATGTACAGGGTTTGGCTCAAAGGCATATGCCTTCTTCACTTTACTAAGGTAGGCCAATTCCTTAACGGAGCTCAGATTCAGGCTGCCTCCGTCAACATATACCTCTTCCTCGGCAAAAGAAATGATCTCAGGCTCAAAATACTGGTTCTCAGACGTAGTCATCAGAGGGAATAGTTTTTCACATATCTGATTGTTGGAAAATCCCCACAAAAGCAGATTGTGCTTAATGTCTTCTCTGAACTGCGTAGATGCGATCACAATGTATGCATCCTTATAATCTTTTTGTAATTCCTGAGGAGATATGACTTTATATCCTAAAAAGCCATTATTCTGCAAATTTTCATTTTTATCGCAAAAGATGATAGCCGCAATCTTGCTCAATTTCCGGAAAAATGCCGAATAAAAAGTTGAATCTCCTCCGGCTCCATAGATCACTATGCTTCTTCCGGCGGCACGCTTTACTATTTCCTCAGGGCTCAAATATGGGCCTGCAGGCAACTCCGGATTATACTTTCGCGTTATCTCTTCGATAGGAGCATAGTTACCGGACAGCAGATACTCCATTCTTTTTATATAGATCTCTTTAGACTCTTCATCCTGCAGCATGTCATATATATCGCGAATCGCGCGTATTATTTCCATATAAGCCTTCTCTCCTTATATCATTTCTTTTCTCAAGCGTAGTTTAATTTAACGGCATATATTCCTGCATATTGATGACTTTTGCTCTAAGTCCCAGGTCCTTTAGATATGTATAAGCAACACTGACCGAAGCATAAATGACATCTGCCTGTTCTAAAACGGTATCTGCCCGGCAGATTATATTGCCATATTCGGTTCTTTCGCCAACAAGGCGGTCTGTAATGTCACAGATACCCTCAATTGCAATGTTCTCTTCTTGAAACAAGCGTTCAAGGGCATTTCCTCTGCGTCCGTTTCCCCATATATACTTTTTTCCCTGATCTTGAGTTACCAGCTTTATTACTTCTTCTTTCCGGTCTGATAATTGGCTGTAAAAAGAGATTTTGTAATTAGCCAGTCTACGCAGAACCGCGTCGTGATATCTGCCGCCGGTTTCCTCATCCATCGTTTGCAATATCCTGATTTCCAGTTTGTTGTAAGACTGCCTTACCTCACTGTCACTATAAATTTTAGCGGTCACTGAATTCCTGGCATATCTCCTATATGCGGCCATGCTTCTGTCCAGATAATAGATTCCTCCTCTGAGCGATCCCCTTATCTGCCAGGCGTAATCTGATCCCTTTATGATTTCGAATCCCATAGCATAGTCAAACAGTGTTTTTCTAAAAAAGAGCCCTACGGTGGCTATGTAATTGCTTCCGCCTACTATTACCTTTTCCTGTGACAGTATTCCGTCACCTTCTTGCGGTCGTATCTCTCCGACGGCCAGCTCGCCGTCTTCAGAAACCATATCGGCCCGGCACGCACACATGTCGCACTCAGGATGTTGTTCCAGGGCTTCCCATTGCTTCTGCAATTTCAGGCTGTCCGTCCAAAAGTCATCCCCTTCACAAATAGCTATATATTTACCCAGCGAATAATCACCGCGTATTTTCCGCCTGATCTCAGCGTTACGCGGGTGTACATATGTATTCTCCAAGGCTATTAGTGCCTTGATCTTATCGGGATATCTGCCGGCGTATTCACGAACTATCTCCGTAGTCCCATCAGTTGAAGCATCATCATAGATGAGCACCTCAAAATCACGATCGAATTGCTGGGAAATGAAGCTATCCAATGCCTTTTTTATATAATCTTTTTGATTATAAGTTGTGCACTGGATGGTCACTTCTATGTTTTTGCCGGCTAGATTATCTATATTTATTTCTTCGAAATCCGGAAAGTCACTATACTTCATTCACATTACCCATTCGGCATAAATACCTGCAGATTAATTACTTTTCCCCGGAAAGGCAGAGAAGTGATATATTCATAGGCAACATCGTTTGAGGCCAGAATGACATCGGCATTTGAAAGCGCAATATCGGTATGATCAATTCTATTTCCCCAGCGGGTTCTTTGGCCTATATTCTCATTTTTCAGGTCGCAAACTCCCTCCAGAGTAAAGCTTTCTCTATTACAAAACTGTTCGAAGTCATCCCCTCTTCTTCCAAGCCCCCACAAATATATTGTTCCGCTAAGGGACTCCAGCACCTCCATTATTTCGCTTTTTCTTAAATAAAGCTGGTCAATAAAAGTGACATAAGCTTTCAATCGCCGGGTGATAACGCTGTGATAAGCTCCCTTTGTCTCCTTATCAAATATTTCCAGCATCTGCTTTTCCCGGTCCCACTGCTTTTGTAATCGCCCATTATCCATAAGAACGCGCATGGTCCAGGATCCGGTCACAAATCTCCTGTATGTTGCCATTTTCCTGTCTATGTAATAAACCCCGCCTCTCATAGCTCCTTTTATCTGGATAACATAGTCAAGACTTATTACCTTCTCAAAATCCATTTGGGACATAATGATTTCTTTTCTGTAGAACAATCCTGATGAAACCAAGTACTGCCCTCCTCCAAGAATCACATCTTCAAGGCTCAACACCCCATCCTCCTTAATGGGGCGAATGTCATTTATCTCTTCATTGCCGTCTCCGGAAACAGCCACTCCCCAACATGCACACATATCATATTCAGGGTGCTGTTCCAGCGCTTCCCACTGCCTCTGGAGCTTATGATCATCTATCCAGAAATCATCTCCTTCGCAAAAAGCTATATACTTTCCTTTTACAAATCGCCTTTCCCATGCTTTTTGGGCCTTTAGTCTTTGAGGATGACCATATGTGTTAGTCTTGGCTATAAATGCCTTTATCCTGTCAGGATACCTCTGTGCATATTCTCTGATTATCTCGCTTGTACCATCATTTGACGCATCATCAAAAATCAGTATTTCATAATCGAAATCGCATTCTTGCGAAAGAAAGCTGTCCAATGCCCTTCGTATAAATTGAGAATGATTAAAGGTCAGACATCGAATTGTGACTGCAATCTCTCTGTCATCAAATCTGTCAAGATTCAATTCCTCAAAATCGGTCAGCGAATTATACTCCATTAATAATCTCCAATATGTACTCTACAGCTTCTTCCTCCAGCCCCTCGTAAATCGGCAAAACCATTATTCTCCCGGAAATGTCGCGGGCAACATCAAGATCAAGCTTTATATATTCATTCTTAAAGCACGCCTGATCGGAGGTAATCGGATAGAAATATTTCCTGGGATGAATGCCGACCGACACAAACTTATCGAACAGTTCATCTCGTGTCAGCGGATACTCGTCCTCTACGATCACAGGGCAATAAGCATAATTGCTGGTTGCTTCCTCTGTACCTTCAAGTATCGACAGTCCCCGGATTGACTTAATCCCTTCCTTGTACTTTTCATAAATCTTCTTTCGATATGCGATTGCCCTGTCGATATGCTGCAAATTGCACAGTCCCATGACAGCGGCAAATTCATTCATCTTGGCATTGGCTCCGACAGATACGACCAATTCCTCTCCTCGGATACCAAAATTTTTAAGATTATACAGTTTCTCGTACACATCATGGCTCTTGGAGGTTACTGCACCTCCCTCAATAGTGTTGAACACCTTTGTTGCATGAAAACTGAAGGTGGAAATATCCCCGAAGTTGCCGACTCCAATATTCTTGTACTTTTCGCCAAAGGCATGGGCTGCATCGTAAATAACCTTAAGGCCGTAGTTATCAGCAATTGTCTGGATAGCCTCTGTATCGCAGATATGTCCATAAACGTGTACGGGAACAATAGCAACTGTCTTAGGCGTGATCAGACTCTCAATTTTTTTCTCATCTATCGTGCCATCAGTCGCCTTAACATCACAGAATACCGGTTTTAGGCGATTGCGCACAATGGCATGGGTTGTAGAAATGAATGTAAAGGGTGTTGTTATGACTTCTGCACCTTCCGGAAACGCAAAAGACTGTATGGCCAGCTCCAGAGCCATATGTCCGTTGACAGTTAAAGAGACCTCAGGTACGTCCAGATATTCCTTCAATCTGTCTTCCAGTTCCTGATGATAAACACCCATATTGGTGAGCCAATGAGAATCCCACAGAGGTTTTATGGCCTCTATGTACTCCTCATAATCAGGCATTGATGATCTGGTAACAAAAATGTCCTTCTTCATAAGACCCTCTTTTTTCTGTCCATTTTCAGACTTTTGAAAGAAATGACAAGTAATCGCTTAATTGATGCCCACAAACGCTTTCCATGATCATAGTTCCCTCTATATCGTCAAAACGTATGAAGTCTTCGATATTATCAGGGTTCGGTATATGAAGCGATGACCTGGAAAAATCGTTTATATTAATAAGCGTTGTATCAGCGCCGTTAAGGGATGAAGCCCATATGGTAGCCTCGTCAAGCCAGCCGGCCGCCATAAATGTTCTTTCTTTATACAGGTCCGATACATCGCAGACTGACTTAGCCTTAGTATCACCATCACTTAGCTGAAGCACCTTTTTGCCTCTAAATGGAACGATCATGCATCTGTCGCCGCAGACAAAGACTTTGCAAACAGCCCTGTTGGGTGGGATATTCCCACAGTCATCAGGTATATCAATTCTTGTTTTTAAATCTTCACTGAGAATTTTCATCCCGTCGAAGCAAAAGATATACCTCTTCCCCTTCATTTCGAAAATGCCCAGCGGGTTTAAGCTTTCATCCAATTGCTTTTTGATAACCTTATTCTCTTTCACATCATAGGTTGTCATCAAAGCCCGGCCCACTTCGGGAAATGTTATTCTGCTTCCGTCTACAACTCCCTGAACCGATTGTCTTAGAATCTTATTGGCTGCTATTTCTTCCGGATCTCTGAGGTCCAGAACAGTAAATGTATTGTCGGAAGGATCTATTACTACGATATCTCTGCAAATGAAACCCACAAAAACTATTTTGTTATCCACTTCATAAGCCTGATGAAACCAGGTAAAATCATGCATTTCTATATTGTCGTACTTGGAATTGGTATTAAGCTTTATCAGGGTGTTGGTTTCTATATCATAGTCATAGAAGGTGTTCCCTCTTCCCGGAGCGCAATAGATATGGTTGCCATGCAGATGGAGTTTTGAGCAAACCGAATCCTCCAGGAACTTATAGTTATCAAAGCGGCCGCATATTTCGGTTTTCCCATTGGTAAAATCGTACACAAGAAGCGCAGCAAAGCAGTCCGCTATGAAATACAATTTATCTTGTTTTCTCACTGCATCTAAAACAAGCATCTACTTACCTCCTGCCAGTCTTGCTCCGATTCCGCCTCCCGGATGATTAACCTTAAAATCTTCCAGAGTAATGCCCAGTCGCTTACCGATTTCCAATGCTATTCCCTGAAGAACTATCAAATATACTGTCGTGGAATTATTGGGAACAATGTCCCATTCATCTCCCTCATTAATCAGGTGCATGATAAATTTCTTTTCAATAACCTTGGATGCCTTGCCGTCGTCATAAAATGACATGAGCCATGTATTTGTCCCCCGCTCATTAAGGTGCATCCCAAGGTCAACAGTTTCCTGGGTGTTTCCCCCTTTTGAAAGCAGTAATACTATGTCTCCTTTCCCTACCATACCAAGGTCTCCGTGAACTGCTGTGTTCGTATGGAGGAACCTTGCATCTATGCCTAGGGAATTCAGGGTTCCGACAAATTTCTCACATATCGGAACATTTTTACCAAGGCCGCTTGCAATGATCTTTCCTCCATTTCGGATCACCTCAACCGATTCACTTATCAGCTGTTCATACAGGGCAACCGGTATTGATTCAAGGGAATCTGTTATGGTTTTTACGACATCACTGTAGTAAGCAATCATAGTACTTCCTCCAGGTATCTAAGGCCGTTGTAAAAAGCGCCGCATATTGAGTCATAATCTTGCCAGGCGTAAGTAGTAAGAGAGAGCCATATCACCGCATGCAAGAGCTTGATCTCCTGTCTGTCCGCCCCGGTCATTTCAAAGAACTCATCTTCAAGTTCTTCCCAGTGGTTGGATTCTATCCAAAGCTCTACACCTTCTTCTGCAGTTTCCCCCACCTTCACTCTGAAACGCTTCAGATTGAACCGGTCGTAATTTCCCACGATCGAATAGTACAGCTTGGCCCAGTCATACCTCACATCGCCGTAGAGCTCGGTAAATCCGAAATACCCTCTGGGATCGATCAGCACCGGGGTATTATCCTCTCTGACAAGCAGATTGGAAAAGGTACAATCACCGTGGATGAATGCAAAATCGCCGCAATTCCTTTTGAGAACATCAAGCTTTTCCTTGAGTTCATCCTGATAATAGAAGACGTTTCTGCACATCCTGCCATTAACAGAGATCTCTTTTTCCCTGGCAAAGGGTACTAAATCCTGAATCTTGTTCAGACGATCCATGGTCTTGTTGAAATATGCCTCTTCGATGCTGAAGGTATCGGCATCGGTCCTCTCACTTGCATGTATTGATTTCAGCGTATCGATCAGTGATTTCAATATGCCTTTCTTAGTATCTTTATCAAAATCACAATCATATATATTTCTCCCCGCTATATACTCCATTTTTAGTGGGTTGGTGCCATAAATCCTCGGAAGCGTATCGATGTTCAGCTGCCTGGCTTTTTCGTACCAGGCCTTTTCTCTTTTGGCCAGCTTCTCACCTTGAGCATCAACAGGTTCTTTTATAAAATATCCGTCCTCGATCCTGGTTCTGTTAAAGGGGCGGCACTTTATCTGCTCAAGCTTCTCGTATTCTTCAAGAAGGCCAAACTCTCTCGTGCCACCAAGTCCTGCTGTCTTAAATTCAAGTCCCTGTTCGCCGAGCCATCTGACCAGTTCGCCGCTCACGGGAACATCTTTCAATTTTTCTTTTTCTGTGAACAAAAAGAATCCGGCCACGCCAGATTCCGTGGATTTTTCCTCTTTGAATTCTCCGTTCTCGTACTTCCATCTGCAGGAAAAAGTTTCTGACAACCCGACGTAATCGCTTTGCGGAAGTAAATCCTCATCCGAATACTCCCTTGGCAAAACAAAGCTTTCGGGCAGAATAAGATCTGACCAGATAAGCATAAAGGATTTATGCTCGGGAATAAGTTCGATTGCCTGCCTGATTCCACCGCAGGTACCGGTTCCCGAGGCTTCGACCATCTGGTATTTCACATCAGAGAAAGCCCTAAGATAGGCCTTCATCACCTCTTTTTTATAATCCGCTATTATTATGAATCGCTTATCCCGGAACTTCTTAAAAAGGTGAAAAAGCATGGGCAAATTATCCACAGGTACCAGGGCCTTTGGCTTATTGCAAGTCAAATACCCAAGTCTCGTTCCCTTTCCACCTGCCTGAACAATGATGTAATCCATATCAGCTCCATAATTTAAATGCTGTTTACTATCAGCTCAATAAGCTTATCTTCCCATTCTTGTCTGTATTGGTAGGACTGAAGTCCGGATAATCCCTCAAACTGTCCCATATTATCCGCCACAGGAGATTCGGCCGTCAGGGTCATCCCGGAAATGTTTGCCATCTCGGGATGGATCGAAGTAATGGCAGCATTTCCTATGGCAAGGAGATCTAATGCCCCACTTCTGAAACCTATGAACCTCTTAAAGGAGTGGGATAAATTGTACAACTCCACCAGGCCGGTGGACAGGGGGATTGCCCCGTCAACCATGGTCTCATAAGGAAGATCATTGAAGTTGCAATAAACGTCGTATCCTCTCTCTTTAAGCTGCGCCGCCAGTTTCTCCCAAAATCCTGAAGCTATGCTCCCCGGCTGGGTTCTGGCAGCCGGAAGCAGCAGTACGGCATTTGAATACTTGTAATCTTCTGCCCCGGGTCGCGGATCCATTGCCCCGTTCTTTCCGGCGGTACTATCAAGCCCCAGAAATGCTTTCCTGGAATTGTTCATGAAGTTTTGGTCACTTGCAGCAACTGTCTTGTTATCCCAGAAAACACCATCGCAGTTTATGCTCATGGTAAAGGGAAAGTGCGCATATCTGATATGATCGGCATACCAGCGCTTGTTATATCCAATGTATATTTTCAGGCACAAAAGCTCTTCGCCCGTCACTCCAAAAACATCATCTATCTGCGGAAAAATGGACAATAGCTCTGCCTGGTTTTCCGGAACTACAAACAAAAGCTTCTCACATCCATATTTAGCTTTATAGGCCTCTGCATAGATAGCAATCCAGAGCGTATCTCCAATATGCGCCGGACAGATCAGTATTTCATTATTCTCAGAACTGTTGCCGACAAGGATTTTGTATATTTCCTGTCCTTTGGCATACTTTTCGGTCAGTAAGAGAATCGTATCCTTAAAGTCTTTATCCATAAGCTTTCTTTCATAAACCAATTAAGCTATACAACAGTCAGGTTCTGTATCATTACAGGCATCCCTGCATTTTCAGCTTCATAAGCCAAATTGGAGATATCTCCATAATAGCCGTCACATCCAAGCATCAGCTCTTTGGCTTCTGCAAAAGTATTGCTCACATCAAGATCGCCCCAGGCTGCAGCGCGGTATTCATCAACTATTTCCTGATATCTTTCCAGTGCCTTCGAATTATTTATCCTCAGACATTCCTCTGTCCCTGACCAGGGATGCCAGACTAATCGTATTTCCGGCGAGGAACTCCGAAAGACTTCCAGACTATGTATTAACTTGTTTATGGCCGACTCTTCCTGTGCAAGAAAAGGCAGCGCGTCTGTATAGTAGAAAATTTTCTTCATTTTTTCAGATAGCCGAAATCAAGGTTTCGAACGGAGCTTATGATCTCTTTGTAGCTGTATTTCTGGTCAAATAAAAGTGTGGTTCCCAATACAAAACCATCTACGCCACGAGGTGCATATTTTTTTATCTTGTCAGGACCGCAGGCGCCATCCCATATTAAATTGAAATCCATTTTCTCTCTTAGTTTTATCAGCTGCTCTATCTTTTCACCCACGAAGGGAAGGAACAGTTGACTGGCGTTTCCCGGATTTACTGCCATTACAAGCACGTAATCCACAATCCTCAGCAGCTCCTTGACAGATTCCACGCTGGTTCCGGGATTTATGGCTATCCCCGGGTGCATACCGGCATCAAGAATCTTGGTAATAGTGGCTGAGGGATGATACTCAGCTTCCGGATGGATATACACGATATCTCCCGGCCTTAATTCCTCAAGGAAGAGACTGATATTATGCCTGGGATGCTCTATCATAAGATGGACATCAAGAGGAAGTTTGGTTGCTCCGGCAATATATGCCATATCGTACAGAGACATGGCGAAGTTATTAACATAGCGTCCGTCCATGATGTCGATATGGAAGGAATCTATCCCGGCCTTTTCAAGATCTCTTATTTCTTTTTCCAAATGCCCGTAATCAGCGCACATCATGGATGCAGTAAGGATAAAATTGTTGGCCATAAAACATCTCCTCTATATACTGCTCGGGTTGACAATCAGCTCTCCATTTTCATCATATTCGAGAAACGTATCGGGAATAGTCCATCCCCTGTCGTTATACGCCTTGTATAGAGCAATTCTCTGATTACTGTATATGGGATATCCGTGTTGTGCTCCAAATTTTTTGGGCATTTGATACTCACCATAAATCTTGTTCAATATAGAGTCATAGTCACGAGGAATCGGGACATTCATCACGCCCTCAAAAGGAACAAGAATACGGTCCTCAAAATGCTTTACGTTAAATCCAATTTCTCCGTAATAAAGAACCTGCTCCCTGTTCTCTACCCTTTCAGATCCGCTGTCCTCGCATAAGCCACAGGCCATATCCAGCACTCTCAGTATTTGCGTGGCCTTTGGTTCATTTTCACTAAACTCAAAATCCAATTCAGACTCAACGCTCCTTTTTATGGCGTTGTACTCTGAAAGTTCCTTCTCATCAATTGATCCGTCGTCAACGCTCCACTGGAGCATCAGCATTCTGTCCAGCAGTTTTATAAGTCTGTCCTGATAAGCAAATTCCTCAGGATCATCGGGTATTCTGTCAAATACAAACACATCGACTCCGGTAGCGTAAGGGCAGCCGTGGAATCGTTCCAGAAAGCCCGGTGAGGTATCCAGCCTGGTACCGTTATTCACATTGAAAGTCATCTCTTTGGGCGGAAGCGCTCCCGGAAGAAGTGACCTTGTAAATAAATAATCCGGAAGCTCCATGCTGACTGCTTCCATAAAGGCCTCGTAATCAGTCCTCAGCATGGCTATGTCTATATCATCGTCCCAGGGAATATATCCTCTGTGCCTCACAGCTCCCAGCAGAGACCCATAACATGCAATGTACCGAATGCCATGCTCAGAGCACACCTCATCTATCCATGACAAAATCTCAAGCTGAGATGCCCACAGCCTCTTCATCATTGCTGTAACATGAAAGCCACAGCGTATTTCATTTTTAAAAAATGTCTCCGGAAGTTGAAGTCTTGGCATATTTCCTGCGTAGGCTCCTATATGTTTGTTATCTATATTGTACGACATTTTTTGTCTCAATTACAATTATTCTACGCTTTTATGATAAAATTAGGATGAGGTGACGTTACCATGCATTCCCCACTCTTTTTTCACGATGAGATAAGAAACGGCTTTTACATTCCCTCTGCCATCAAAGTCTCCTGGGCAGCAACCCTGGACGTACTTGCTGAGATCGACAGAATCTGCAAAAAGCATGACATTACATACTTTGCAGACTGGGGATCTTTTTTGGGTGCGGTTCGTCACGGCGGGATCATCCCCTGGGACGATGATGTAGACATCTGCATGAAACGGGTAGATTACGAAAAGTTCCGTTCTGTGGTGGATTCCGAGTTAAAGAAAGGCTTTGTTATACATGACTATGAGCGGCAGAGCAATCACTGGCTCTTTCTCTCCCGCATCGTAAACAGTTCAAGGATCCGCTTTGACGCTGATTATCTTAACAGTCACTACAACCACCCCTGGTTATCCGGAGTGGATATTTTCGTAAAGGACTATCAATATCGTGACCCTGTAAAGAACAAGAAGCAGGTTGAAGACATTCTCTTTATCCTTGCAGTCGCCGATGGTATCAGAACAGAGCAGCTATCAGGAGATAGTCTTGATAACAGCCTTTCTGAAATACGAGACAGATTCTCTCTTTCTTTAAACCCTGCTGATGACAGAAATGCTATCGCTGTGGCTCTCTATAAACTCGCTGAAAAACACATGTCACTGGCTCCGGATGCAGAGTCGGATGTGATAAATCAGGTTTTCCCCTGGGTACTTAACGGTCGTCCCGGAGATGCCAAGGAATGCTATGACAGCGCAAGTTTCCTGCCTTTTGAGGACACTTACATCCCTGTACCTGTCATGTACAATAAGGTCCTTTCTGAACGCTACGGCAATTACCTGGCCATCCACAAATCCTGGGACGGGCATGAATACCCGGCTTTCGACCACCAAAGGAAGCTTTTTGAAGAGACAACCGGTACCGTCCTCCACCGCTATAGCTTCGATGAAACCCTTATGAACAGGTCTCCTATCGATGACAGTTCTTCTCTGAAGACCCTGGCAAAAGAAACTTTGGGGGAGCTTAACAACCTCTGCACCCGTTTACAGGTGCTTCCGAAATCAGTTTCTGAGTCGGAATCCGATCTCGTAAGCATTTTGGGAGACATGCAGCAGCTTGCTGCCGATCTCGGAACCCTCATGGAAGCAGTAAAAGGAGAAGATGCTCCTACTACAAAGAGTGTGATCTCAGTTCTCGAAGCCTTGTGTGAGCAGGTGTATACCTGCCATCAAAGTATTACGGAAAGCGGCGATTTCTCAGATATTGCAAATCTAAGTGATACTCTTTCAAAGCTGTCAGAAGCCCTTGACCAAAACCTGTTTTCCAGAAAGGAAGTCCTGTTCCTTCCTGTAGGGCCAAAGGAATGGGCGGCATTTGATGATCTTTACAAGACGGAATCAGAAGATAAAAATACCGACGTATTCGTGGTTCCCCTTCCGCTATTTATGAAAGACTGTTACGGAAATGTTATTAGCTGCGGAAGCGAAACAGAAGCACTACTTGAAGCAGATAAATACCCTGAATACGTGCAGCCGGCAGACTTTAATGCATATAACCCGTCTCTGCACTGTCCCGACAGAGTATATATACAAAATCCCTACGACGGCGAAAACCCATGCCTTACCGTTCCACCGCAGTTCTATTCAGGCGCGCTGAGGCAGTTCACCCCTGAGCTTATATATACTCCCATAGGGAAAACCGCCGAGTTCACCGAGGCCGACGGCACAGATCAGATATGCATGGGCTTCTATGTTCCCATGCCCGGCATTGCCTATGCAGACAAGGTTTATCTGCAATCAGAAAACATTAGAAAACAATATTTGAATAAGTTAACGGATTGGGCCGGCCCTCAGACACGAGATTATTGGACCGCAAAACTTAAGGTTCATGCTGCTGCCCCGGAGCCAAAAGAAACATCAAAGGCCAAAAAGAAATTGCTGTTTTGCATAAGCTCCTATGAATACTACGAGCATAAAGACAAATTTTCCTCCGGGCTGGAAAAGCGCCTGGCATCTGTTAAAGTGCATTCCGGCTCCATAGATCTAGTGCTGTGCACCTACCCTCCGATAAATTATGAGGATAGCGATAAAGCATTCTTTGAAATAGTTAGTGAAAGGGCTAAAGATGCCGGAATCCCAGTTCTGGATTACACAATCCCTGATGTAGCTTCCCTTTCCTGTGAATTTGATGTCTACTATGGAAGCTCTTCACCCTTTGTTCCTGCATTTGCGGGGAAAAAGAAACCGGTAATGATATCGAATTATGATGTTTAATAAACTCAATTAGGAGATACACTGTGGATACTTCTGAAATCCGAAAAGAAGCAGAAAGACTCTGGAATAGCAGAGATAATCAGAAATTGTTTGATTATCTTTATGAAAACCGCAAAGAGATTGTTGAGGTGGATACCGATCTGGGATACACCTATTTTCTCTCTGCCGTGGATAATGAGAATATAGAAAAATACGGCAGACACGGTATTCTGTACTCCGGACAGTCACTGCCCGGATCCCTTAAAAATATCAGCAGCCTTAAGAAAATCATTCAGAGAATCGAATGGTGCGAAGAGACAGACCCGGCTTCTATTATCAGTGCCATGAATAAATACGGCGCCACCGCACAGGACCTTAAATGGCTTGTGGGATCTTCTGCTTACGATCCCGAATATGTTTTTGCACGTATAACCGGAAAAGCAGAAAAGAATGCCCAAAGGCCTCCGCAACCGGAATATTACGATGCTGACCTTAGTTCTGAAGGAAGCTCGGTGGATTTTATAATCTGCAGTAATGATGAAACCGAACTGGCAGAGACTGAGTATTACATAAACAGACTTTACATCCCCGCAGGATGCACAGTTAACACCCTGGCCATAATAGATGCCAAGTCCATTTGCAGCGGCTACAACGAGGCCATGGATGCCTCCTCCTCCAAATACAAGGTATATCTGCATCACGACGTCCGAATCATTGACAGATATTTCATATACTATCTGCTAAAGCTCTTTCATGATGATCCGGACCTTGGTATCGTGGGGATGATCGGCCCCAAAAGCATTCCGGAAGATGGAATAATGTGGAATAATGACCGCTACGGAGCGTGGATGGAAGGACACGTTAACAAATGCGTCTCCATAAGCCGTTATCCTTCTCCTGCCACGACCGAGGTAGCTATGGCCGATGGTTTCCTTTTAGCCACCGGCACAGATATTCGCTGGCGCGAGGATCTGTTTGACGGTTGGGATTTTTACGATGCCTCCCAGTGCCTTGAATATCGAAAACGCGGCATGAAGGTTGTTGTGCCATACCAGAGCTTTCCCTGGTGCCTGCATGATTGCGGGTACATGAACCTCAGTAAGCATGGCAAGTACAGGCAGGTCTTTCTGGACAACTACCTTAACTAAGCCTAAACCGCAAAAAGATCATCCATTGTTACTTCACTGTTCACTACACTACTGTGCTTATTACGTTTTACACCATATGTGGTGATCATTGTTAATTGTATTGAATCCTTTATATTTCCGGCTCTTACAAACACTCCGACTTTATTCCTAAGGGCTGTTTCATAGTCTTTATCTATTTCGTATTCGTTCGTACAATACTTGCACTCACATATATTGATCACCCGGTCACGCCTCTTTATTACCATATCAATCTGAGCGCCTTTTTCATTGCCTGTGCCGGTTTGACTCCAGGTAGACAGCTCAGATAATACGCCGCTTATTCCAAGTTTGTTTTTAATCTGATCCACATGATCCTTGCAGACCTGCTCAAAGGTAATCCCGGCCCAGGTTCTTCTGGATGCATTTTCTATTGTATTGGACCAGAAATGTTCGTCTTTGCCATAATTCTCCTTTATAAACTTAAAATAAAAGAGTGTATAATAATCAGCCAGCTGATATACCTTTTTCTTGGCCCCAAAGAAATTGTTGATTCGTACAAAGCCTGAGTACTCAAGGTCATTTAGCATCCTGGTCAGATTTCCGTTATTGGGCAATCCGGTTTCTTTGACAACTTCTTCTCTGGTAAGCCCCGACTTCTTTTTGCTCAATGCCTCAACTATCTTTTCATACTGTCCGCTGTTCTTGAAAAGCGCGCTATATAGATTAGCATATTCATCCCAAAGCTCTGCTCTTTTTCTAAAGAACAAATTGTCTATGTTTCTGTTATAAGACAGCTCCGGATCCAATAGTCTTAAATAGTAAGGAATACCTCCCATTATCATGTAACACTGCACTATATCATATCTGGACCATTGAATATCTCTTGACTGAAGGTACTCTTCAGTTTCTTGCAATGTAAAAGGCTTAATGTAAATTCTGCATGTCAGCCTGTTGTATAATCCCCCCTGATTATTATCTATGTTTTCCATCATCCAGGATGTAGCTGATCCACATACTATGAATATCAGGTTATCATTGGAACTGCCATATCCATTCCAGAACCATTCAAACGCTGTCAGGAACCCGGACTTAGCACTATCAAGCCAGGGCATTTCATCAAAAAACACCACGCATTTTTCCTCTGTGCTAAGGGACTCTATATAATCCCGCAAGAGCGCAAATGCCTCCAGCCATGTTTTGGGAGCGTCAAGATCCTTCCCTGTCTGATTATTCAGTTCCATGATAAAATTCTTAAGTTGGACATCATTTGTAGCATTATTTATACCGGTAAGCATAAAGTCAAATCTTCCGGCAAAATAGTTTTTAACCAGATAAGTTTTACCTACTCTTCGTCTGCCATATATTGCTACAAGCTGTGCCTCCTTTGAAGCGACGCATCTCTCGAGCCTTTTCTGTTCTTCTACCCTTCCAATGATCTTATCCATGACAATACCTCCAAAACAATAATAACACATTTAGACAAATATCGCCATGTTTTTTGTCTAAATGTGTCTTTTTCATATCGTTTTAGACGAATTATCTTAATTATATAGTCTAAAACCGTCTTTATCCATTTATAATATCCGCAATTCTTCCTGCTATACGATAACTGGTTTCATCGCAAAAGAGATCCCGGCTCCTATCCACGAAATCTGTATAATTCACAATACTTATCCCGGGATGATCCTCTGCATACTCCGTGATAATCCCATTAGAAAAGCTATACCACTCAGATTCCTGCTCAGGTCCCAGCAGCAATATAATCTCAGATCTTCCTTCCAGCCTGTCATAAATATTGTCCAGGCGCTCAAAGATCTCATCAATATCCCCGGGCTTATCGGCAAGAAGGCTATACACCACAAAGTTATAGTCTCCGGAAAGGAGCTTATCATCCCTCAGATCAGCGTTTATGTCACCATGAGAGCAGCTTCCGGTGTAAAATTCCCTGGTAACTCTGCCCCCATCCAGATAGTCCGCCACAGCTGAAAGTTTTTCATCTCCCCGAATCAGGATTCTAATGCGCCTGTCGGAGCTGCTTTCTTCCACAATTCCCGGCTCATCAGTTATCCAGCCAAATCCTGCATATTCCTTTGGAACAGGCAGCTCAAGCTCCGGCTCTTCCAACTTCTCATACACATATCCCGCAATGCCCATGCCAACAAGGCCATCTGAGAACAGGAAGTGTATCGCCTTGTCTTCCCAGTGATTTATGCAATAGAATCCCGCAACACCGTAGTCGCAGTATTTGTCTCTGGCACATATATAGGCTGTTTCATTCCAGTCATCGGAAAGAAGCCTTATCAGCTGCTTCTTACCTTCCACAAGCCCTGTGAAATTCAGCTTATCAGCAGTAAGGATCAAACCTTCAATCTCATCGATCACATCCATGCAATTGCGGTTTATAGTGATATGAATATCGCTGTCATAGAGAAAGGTTTCCTCAGAAGCTGCTACCCTTCGGTCGTTCTCCTTAGCCTCAAGAACTTTCATATTCCAAAGTTTCTTTTCATCAGGATCCCGCTCCACGAGCTTCTCATAATATCTGCAGAGATAAGGCACGATCCGGTGATCGGTAACTTTAAGAATCTCTCCTCCGCTTAATCCCCCATCAAAGAACACGAACTTATCCAGAATCCCTGCTTTAGCCAGCAGCTCTTTTGCCTTATCCTGATCGGAGTCCGGAGAAATGCTGTTGACAATGCCATGTCTGGTGAGCATCCTGACCAGCTCCAGGTTAAAAGAGTCTGCATCAAATCCGTCGTCCCACTGAACCATTTTGACTTCATCAAATGGATAATAAACATACTTATGGTTCGTGTTAAGAAGCAGCGCATCAGGCTTACATAGCCCCACCAGTGCTTCCTTCTGCTGCTGTGAGAGCATTGCGATGTCGTCAGCGTCAATAACCAATATGTCAAAAGAGCTGTCACCTGAGGCAGCCTCTTCTATACTCCTGTATATCTTCTCCGTATGTCCGGAAATCTCCCGAAGTTCCTTCCTGTCCTCTATTCCGCAAACGTGACTGTTTGGAAACAGATCTTTTATCACCTTAAGATCCGCGCCAAGGCCGCTTCTGTATTGCAGAAGCTCAAACTCCTCATCCCGTTTTAAAGGGATAGTCAGAGCAAGAATTTCATCTCCGTAAGCAAAATCCACAGGATTAAAACCGTATTTGTCGATAAATATTCCCGCATTCCTTGTCACTATCTCGTTCTGGTCAGCCCTGGCAAAACTCATGCTGCCGGCGTGATACACGAAGCTGTTCTCCACAAGGAGCATGCGATAACCTCTGCGGGTTATCTCCATAGAAAGCGCATCATCCTCGAAGTATCCCGGCACAAAATCCTCATCAAAGCCTCCGATGTCATCCCAAAGTCCGCGTCTTATCAACATAGCAAATCCTGAAAGTCTCACACGCTCTTTGGTCTCAAGTTCAAGATCGGGACTGATGTCGTTCCCGAATTCCAGGTATTCGTCGGACGTTCTAAACTGAATATCCAGCTGCTGTCTGTTCCCGGCAGAATTGGAAACACAGCCCACTGCTCCTATATCATCTGCGGAATAAAGCGCCCGTTCAAGATATGTAAGGGTTGCCGCGGTGATCAAGGCATCGTTATTCAGAAGAAATACGTCCGCATCCTCAAACTCCGTGCCCATGGTAGCCTGAACTCCCTGATTGCAGGCGGGTCCAAAGCCTCTATTATTTTCATTTTGAATAAAGAGAATGTCATTGCGACTTGCAAGATACTCTGCAGAGCCGTCTGCAGAGCCATTGTCTACCACAACAGTTCTGTAGGTGCCGTCTTTAAGAAGAGCCTTGATGTTATCAAGACTCTTCTGAAGAAAAGCATTGAAATTGTACGAAACGATAACTATTATGACTTTCAAGTCAGATTCCTTTACTTATTGAATTCAAGAAAGGCGTTTAAGTCCTCAGGCGTTCCCAATCCGTGCATCTTTTCGCCAACATTATGGAAAACTATCTTCTTGCCCGCAGCCACCATCTCGTTGTAAACCGGAGCAACATAAAACTCATTATTAACTCTGATATCCTTATTTATCATCTGGTGCGCATATTGTACAAAGTCGCTTCCATGCTTGTAGTTGTAGATACCAACTGTAGCTTCGTTTGAAATAACTTCTTTTTCCCGAACCTCTGTGACATAGCCCTTATCATCAAATCTTATATAGCTCCACTTGGGATGATCTGCAGGCATTGTCATGATAAGGCCGTCATTTCCGCCCATCCTGGGGATGTAATCGTTGATATCTGTATCAACAAACTGATCGCTGTTGGCAATCATCATCTCGTCATCATTATCAATATATTTTTCTGCCAGGAGCACTGTGCAGGCAGCGCCTTCAGTAATGTGATCGATGGTGATTATCTTACATCCCGGTGACATCCTCTCCAGCTCTTTGGCCAGATTGTATTTATCAAGATGTTCTTCCTGGCAGATATAGATGAACCTGTGATCGCACTTAGGCCTGATATTCTCGGTAACAAGCTCAATCATCGGCTTTCCGCCCACATCTATAAGAGGCTTTGGAAGCTCATATCCCGCATCTGCAAATCTGCTGCCTCTTCCCGCCATAGGTATTACGATATTAAGCATTCGCTGTCCCTCCTGTCCCAAAACTCATACAAGATACTTGTCGTTGTTTGCACCGGGCATTTTGACCACCACATTTACGCTGTCGGTAACGGCTGTAAAATCCGTAGCTTCTCCGGGCTCCATTACTATAATGTCGTCCTTGCCGTAGCGGACGCCGTTCATTTCAACCTCTCCCTCGATTATCACAGTGTATTCCGTTGCGATCTTGTGGAAATGGGCATCCTCATGGTCTCCTGCCTTATAACGCTTAACCGCCACCTCCACATCATTGGTTTTAAAAAGAGATGGGTCAAAATTGCCGATAAACCAGCCTTTGGTCATATTGTTAAGATTTTCAGTTATCATGGAAGCTCTCCTCTCTGTAAACTATCAGCGGTCTTCTAAATGCTTCTGGTAAGCTTCAACACCTGTGGGAATAGCCAATGAAAAATAATTCGCTCTGTCTATCATGTGGATTCCCAGCTTTTTCTGCATGAGGATCAGCTCATTAAAAACAGGGCAAATGTAGAAAATACCGTTTACCGAGGCATCCTTTCTTATCATGTTCTTGGCAGCCTCCATGTAATCGTGTCCGCTCTTGAAATAATAAATGCCTACGGTAGCATTCTTACTGATGGGTCTCTTCTCAGCCGCCTCTATGATGTAGCCCTCCTCGTTACATTTAACAAAGGACCATCTGGGGTGTACGCTCTCGATGGTAACTGCACCTCCATCGAGATTTCTTTTGCGAAAATCTTCAATCGCAGGCATGATGGGCTCTTCAATTATGATGTCACCGTTCATGACAACCAGCTCTTCATCCTTATCGATGTCAGATGCCGCCAGAAGAACAGCGCAGGCAGCTCCCTTGGTGATGCTGGGAACGCTGACAATCTTAACCTCGGGATACAGGAGCTTGGCCACAGATGAAGTGTGGTACTTGTCAATCTCGTTCTGCCTCATGGTCAAAAGAAGCTGATCCGCATTTTTAATCACATCGTCAAAGCCCCGCAGAACATTCTCTATCATGGGCATTCCGTCTATTTCGGTAAGATTCTTGGGATAAAGATATCCGCTCTCCTTAAAGGCCTTGTCATCGCCGGAGAATAGAATAAGTACTTTCATTAGTTTTCCCCCTCATACTCTCTGATCGCCTTAATGATATTGTCGTATGTAACGTCGTTGACGGTCTCAACCTGCATGACACAGGCTCCTGCCGCCTGACCCGCCTTGATTCCGTTTACATTATCTTCAACCACCAGGCACTCTTCCGGCTTTACTCCTACTCCCTCACTGGCCTTGAGATAAATCTCGGGATTGGGCTTACCCTCTTTTACATCCTGGTTTGAAACAATTACATCGATATATTTACTGAGGTCACTCATGTCCATCATGGTGACAATGGAATTTCTCACAGAATTGGATGCCACTCCGATCTTGTAGCCGTCAGCCTTAAGTCTGGACATGGCATATTCCTTGCTAAAAACAGGCTTGCACTTGGAGTGAACGATTTCCATGGTGTAGCGCTGTTTCATTTCATTGATAAAACTATGCAGCTCCGTCGGAAGATTCTGCTCTCTTGAAAGCATTTCAAGCTTTTTCCTGGTGGGAAGTCCGTCATAGGTAACCAGGTGGTCATATCTGGTTATGGTATATCCAAACAACCCAAGAGCCCTGTTGAGAGCTTCGTAGTGCCATTCCTTGGCATCGATTAAAACCCCGTCCATGTCAAAAATTACCGCTTTGATCTTAGCCATAGAAAAACTCCTTTGCATTATCAGGGTGGTCGGTACAGAGAATTACGCCGTCATCATTTAGTATTTCGGCAGTTTTAAGCCTCTCCCATAGGGCGGTATAGTCTCTGGCGTGAAGATCCGAAGACACGATACAGACCTTCTTGCCTTTTCTCCTGTGAGCAAGGATCAGCTCCGGGTTTATCCAGTCATCTCCCTCAAAGCCATCCACCCACACGCCGTCTGCTCTCTCATAGAGGCTATTGATCACCTCATATTCACTCTCCCTCACATAGAACTTAAGCCCGGAATCTATATAGCCCAAAGTATCCGGGATAGACATGTCGAAGCAGAAATAGTTCTGTATGTCATATTTATTAAGCAGTTCTTTTAACAGCTGCTGGATCCCGTCCGCTTTGACGTTAAGGGCAAGAGTCTTGTCAGTCCCTCGGTACAGGGCAAAAAAGTCTTCGGCCATTGGGCAGGAAGCGTCGGCCACGTTGTGTGAAACGGCAAGCTTCTCCATGTAATCCCTGAAATCCGTCTCGGTGCCCACTCCAAATTCTGCGGAGCGCTTAAAAGCCGCCATGGTGTTCTTTTCGTTTTCTTCCTTCCAAAAGCCTCTGTGTGCAATAATTTCCATGCATTCTCTCCAATTACGCCTGATCGTTTGCTTCAACCTGCGCCCTGCATTGTGCTGAAAACCATCTTCACAATGGACATGACCCTCATCAGAACTGTGTGCTTTTCGTTGACTTCCTTAAAGCCATTTTCTGCTATCTTCCTGCGTTCATCCTCATGCTCCAGATAGTAGCGGGCTTTCTCCATAAGTTCTTCTGTGGTGCTATAAGTCTCAAGATGAACTCCCGGGGTAAAGAAATCCGGTATCTCCGCCTGGTCATTGGTCAACAAGAATCCTCCACATGCCAGAACATCCCATATTCTCTGGGGGAGCCCTGTCCGGATTGATCTCAGGGAAATGTTCAGGTTTATCCTGCTGTTTCTGAACACAAAAGGCATCTCCTCCAGAGACTTTACGCCTCCGTGAAGCTTAACTTTTGAGGATAGTCCATCCGTTTCACTTCTGGTAAAGAGATGTGTCTGTACATCCTCCATTTCGTCCGCCAGAAGATTAAGAATCTTTAGCCTCTCAAGGTAAGCTGTGTGAGGGGCAAGATAATCATTTAAAACCACAAATCTGTCCAGATTAATGACGGCGTTATCATTGCTGTAAAAGTTTTTGTCAGCTCTTTTGACAATATCTATGTCTTCCTGTGTCAGTTCCCTGTCCAGGTGCTCCATCCCACTGCAGGATTCCTCAAGCTGCCCCTGAATCATGTTACTGAATCTTGTGTCTACTTCCGGGGGCAATTCCAGATCTATAAAGGGGTCTTTCTCCTTGTACAGAGATCCGACAAAAGAAATATCGTATTCCGGTTTGAAACTGTTGCCTAAAAGGGCACCGGTCCGCTCAGTCGGTGAGCCAAGCGGAAGATAAAATATCCCCTCCGGGTTCTCATCCCTGACTGACAGGTACTGCTGCCTGTCAAAAAGGAATAATCTGTTAGTCCTGTTCCGCACAGATTCATGAAATATCTCAAAAACAGGGCAGTCCACGGACTCTGCCACGTATACAATGTTTAGTCTGCTGCAAAGTATTGATAAAAAAGGGAAAAAATTTATAGAAAAAACGAACATGGGCTTATGTTCAGATATCATGTTGCCCAGGTTCTGAAGCTTCTCATCGATGGACAGGCCTTTGTTCATTCCATCCCTGTCCTCAACCACAGTAACTCCGAGTTTCGAAAAAGCGTCTATGTAATCCGGTTCGCATATACTGTTGTATCTGTAAAATAGAATTTTCATAAACGGTCTCCTGTTTATATTCTACTCCCTTGAAGTCTTTCTTTTCAATAACTATAATAATTTTAGAAGTCCACAATTGCGCGAAAGAAAGGCATTTAATGGATAATTCCGAGCTTATTTCAAAACTTGAACAACTGGAAAAAGAGAACGCATCTTTAAAGGCGTGGCAAAAAGAAGTCAATTCACTTCTATCCGGAATTTTGAACATGTTGGATAGTCAAAAGGGTTCCGCCGATGAACTCAGACAGCAAATTGCAACCGTTTATAAGACGGCCAAGATCAACCGCTACAGAATTGACAGCCTTCCTTACGAAATGGCCGCTTCTGACTATGACCTGAAGGTTTTCTCTCCCAATATACTTGGCATTGAGGAAACAAGAAGGCTTATTATTGACGAAAAGAAGTCCATCGCAAGGCTTGGAGACGGCGAGTTTTCAGCTATTTCAGGGGTGAAAAGATGGAATTTTCAGAACGCCTCCGAAGAGCTTGGAAAAAGAATGCGAGAAGTTTTAGCATCTGACAACCCGGGCCTTCTTATCGGGCTGAACCCCAACTTTTACAGCTCTCTTCAGAACCTGAGCGAAGAAGACGCAGACGGAGTCAGGGCATATATGCGGCCCATGGTCAGACGCCTCCACGCTGAGCTTCTTAGCAGGGACAAGGTCTATGCAGATGCATTGTTTACGAAAATAGAATCCGATGAGGATATGGATACCCTCCGAATGATCTGGAAAGACAGGGATTGTGTGATAATTGAAGGGCAGTACACCAGAATGGGTGTGGGGAACGATCTGCTTGAGGGAGCCCGCAGCATAAAAAGGATACTTGCGCCTTCCGAGAGCGCCTTTGACAGGTACGATGAGATACTTTCGGAAGCCCAAAAGCAGCCCGAGGATTCGCTTTTCCTGATCGCCCTGGGACCAACTGCAACTGTACTTGCCTATGACCTGTTCAATTCAGGATTCCAGGCCTTGGATATCGGGCATCTTGACCTGATCTATGAGAAATATGTAAGGAAGCTTAATAGCCTTTACGAAGTCAAAATTCCCTATAAGTATTGCAACAGCGATGAACTGGGTGATAGAAGGACAATTGAGGAATTAAAGGATTCGTCCTACGAGGGCCAGATAATAGCCGGGATATACTAATATCCCGGCTTTTTCTTTTTTATCTGACTGTGAGGGCGTTGCGTCTTAGACTCCCGTCAGGTATGATTCCAACATAACACCCACCTGCTTAAGTATCCCTTTTTTCTGAGCGCTGTCAAAGAGGCTCTGCACCGCATCGTTGAACGTTCCTCTTGCCTGCAAAATAGCTCTGTTCTTGGCTATGATCCTGCATCTGGCATCGTAGTAATTGCCTGCCTTGGAGGATACTCCCTCTCCAACCAGATCAACAACCATCAACGTCTTTGGAACAATCCGTATGCTGTGTTCATAGGCAAATCTGAGAGCAAAATCCCAATCTTCCAGAGCCCGCATCTCTTCATCGAACCCTCCGACCTCCAGGAAGGCTTCTTTTCTGACTATGATCGTAGGAGCTCCGATAAAGTTCCTGCAGGACAGCTCCCTGAAACAATCTTCAGGTTCCTTGGGCTCTACAGCCATAATCCTGCCTCCGTCAAGCCTGGCATCATACCAGTGCGTATAGAGATCCGCCTCCGGGTGTGTTTCCATGTAAGAAATCATTTCCAGCATTTTATCAGGGATCCACAGATCGTCACTGTCGTGAAATGCGATCCACTTTTTGTTTGCAAGTGCAGCTCCGGTGTTTCTGGCCTTTCCGGCGCCTCCGTTGGAAGAATGCTTGTGATAGACTATTACATCACTCTTTTGTCGCATTTTCTCAACCACTTCGGCGGTATTATCTGTGGAACAATCATCTACTATTATCACCTCACTGATACTGAAGGTATCACCGTCACCCTTCTGTGCCAGGACGCTTTCCACAGCTTCAGGAAGCAGATCAGCTCTGTTATAGGTTGGTATTACAACACTTATTTCCGGCATGGTTACCTCGCTCCGCGGCTTGTCTCATCACCTAAACAGTCATTTAGTAAATCGGTAAAGCACATGGCTCCGTAGCAATTAAAATGAGCTGCATCATAGTACCACTTCTTATTACCGGCTATCTCACTCCCAACAAAGTCCAGCAATTCAAAGGGATACTTGCTTTTTTGCTCCTCAACAATATCATAAAAAATTGTCTTCCATTTCTCCCTAAGGATGGTTTCAGCAACCTTTACGCCCTCATAGCGCGGGATCAATACCAGATAAACTCTCATATCCGGATTTAGAGAATAGATAAGCTCCAGAAACTCTGCAAAGATCTTCTTATTCTCTCTTATTGTTTCCTCATATTCTTTCTGCACATACTTTCCGAGAACAAAGGAATTGACATCTTCATCATTAACGACCTTCCCTCTGTATTCCTGGTCTCTGGTGCTATACATAAAGGTATCCGGATGGAAGCTTTCATCCTTGTCGGCAATAAGGCTCCATACATTAAGCTGTTCCTCGGTGATACGGCTCTTTCTTCTTGCATTCAGGTATGCCAGCAGTCCGTCAAAGTCCATATCGCCTCTTAGCTTATTATTGTCCCAGTTATGCTTTTCCTCCCGATATCCTCCCTGATAGATATATGTAGGGTATATGCTTGCCATTGACACATCATAATTAAAGTAGCTGTAATCATACATATCTATGATCACGGTCTTTAACCTTTTCATGTCATCGGAATACCTCTCGCAGCAGTACTTGAAAATCCGGTAATCAGAATATAGATCCTGAGAGCTAATAGATAAATTGATGAATTTCCCGACCGCCAGTCTCTCAGGAATAATGCCAACCTCGGCATGGGATATCCCAAGGATCATCCCGTCAAAATCAAGGCCCTTGCCCATAAACCTGTCTGCCAGCAGAACATTTCCCTGATTATCTCTAACCAGGTAATAATTAAGCACTCTGGCAGATGTGATTCCGTTTAGTCCCGCAAGAAACTCTATTACAGGATCTCTTAGTTCTTTTCGATATTTAAAGGCCACAATAAATAGTTCTGCACAAGTCATATCATCTGCATTGCCGCTGATAAAGAAAGACTCGCTCCAGACTATCTCTTTTACCTCTAAACCATCTATTCTTTTTATCTTTTTCCCCGCTTCTAAAACTCCCTCTTGGTCTCCCACTAATAAAACGACCATCAGGTGTCCTCCTGCCGCTTTATGTATACATCAGTAAAGGCTCTTCTGCTATTTTCGTAGTTCGCCCACTTTATCTGTCCAAAATCATGAAGACACCAGGCAACCTCCTGATGCGGAACAATAATTTCATAGCCTCGACTCTCAAATTCACAGGATTGCGAAGCATCATAGAAGTCCCAGCCCTTAAACAGATCATCTCTCCAGGGCACATCATATTGAGTGCACATCAAAAGCCCGTCAACAAGCGCTGCTTTAAAATCTCCGCCTTCATAAATGCTGCATTCGTGGATAGTTCCCGCCACATCACTGTCATTAAACTCAACCGAAACAACAGCTCCATATCTTTTGCTTTTCCACATAACTCCCGACTCGGGGATAGTTTCAGCCCCCATCATTCCGATGAGTCCGACTTTGGGGCTTTTCTCAAAAATATCTATGATATCAAAAATAAAATAAGGGTTTAAAACTCTTACATCCTGATGAAGATAAACTTTATATTTGGCGTCAGAAGACCTCATTGCCTCGTTATATCCGGAGCACATAGACGGAGCGTCCCATATCTTGATCGATTCCGTCTCGATCCCCTCAGGTATCCATAGACGCTCAAGCCAGGCATCCATCTCACGGCACTCATTTTCATTGTTGCAACAAGTAATAAAGCATACCTTTTCCTGAACTCCGGCTCGCTTTTCAAGATATTCCCGATGCCGCGTGCACATTGCATCAATCCCATCTTCATCTCTAAAAAACAGATCCCGCTCGGGCTTATTCCCCTGATATCTGCCCAGAGCATACTCAGAATCCAGGGTATAGGCATCCATTATCCATATCAGCTCTGTCTTCGATATCTTGCGAGCAGCCACATAGTCTTTTACCTGCTGCGGATCATAATCAGGCCACCACTCAAGCCTTTGGAGCATCTTCTTAAATGTATCAAAAACAAGAAAGGCATCATCGAGAGAATCCACTTCTCCCAATAAGCCATGAACCCCCTCTTCAGCAAAGGATTTTCTCTCAAGAAAGCTCAGCCAATATGCTGTTTTCCTGAGCTTATCCCATTCCTGATACTCAGTCTCTTTACCCGCAGACAATAGTTTCCAAAGGCTCTCGTAATCTTTAGCCTCCAGGTAATTGTTTACTGTTTTCTTAATAGCATCCATATACTCTGTTACCACCCGCTTATATCAAACAGGTGCATTGAACCCACCTGACTTTATAACGCCGTCTTCGTAATCTCCCATGGCACCGCTTTCCAGCACAGCCTGATAGAACTGTTGAGGTGAAAGTTTCTCCCTGTACCTGGGATCATGAAAGAGCTGTGACAAAACCTCGTTGGTCTCCTGATACTTCTCAAAGGATGCAGCATCAAAATCCTTGGCCAGCCAATTGATATCCTCGTCCGTAAGATCATTGATATCCACAAAAAAGTTAGTATTCCTGAAGGATTTCCAGTTTCGGAGCGCATAGGCCGAAGGATGCCTCATCCCAATCCAGGTTCCATAGGTCTCAAACTCGGAAAACCCGAGGCTTATATTATCGGAGGAAGCTGCAAATAAGATCTTCTCATAGAAAGCGTCACCCTCAAAAGAGGTCCTCTCTATTTCCTCTATAAGTTCGTTCATGAATCCTTTATTAAAGAGCATGTGCTCAGCGACAAAGGATTTCTCGATAACCTTTCCAAAACCGAAGAGCCTCTTTATGGTGATAAAATACCTCTCCTGAAGCTCTGTCTTAACATCCAGATAAGGCCTGCCATCCGGTGAGAACATCTCAATCCGCTTTAGGGGAATAGTGTCCGCGTCCCAGCATAAATAATATTCATCCTCGCATATAGATGCGAATTTCATTTTAAGAAACTGCTGATAATACCAACCGGCACTTCCCATGGATACTGTGCTTTCAGGAGTGAGCTGCCTGGCCAGAGCCTCCTTGACCTTATCAAAAGGGACCAGTTCCGACTCGCAGACAAAAGAAATATCATGATCCCCAAAAAGTCCGTCTCTGATGTCCTGTTCCACCATGGGCTTTAAATCCATAGGACCTACAAAGACCAGCTTATTCACGTCCAGACACTCAAAAAGCCTATGATAATGAAGTTTCGTCCTTATGTAATCCTTGGGAAGAGATGGCACCATGCATGTGTAATATCTCATAAAAATGCTCTCCATAATTTGGTGGTATTACGTTTATATAAACCTATTATATCGTATGCGCAAAAATTGTGCTATGCTGTTAACAAGGGGACTTTAGGAGACCTTCCAATGAGCAAAAGAATTGGCGTAGTATACTTCAATGAACTAAAAAAAGAGGAATTGGTCTGGGCGCTTCTGCAAATAGGTGCAGATCCTCTTCTGATGGATTCAGGCCTTTCAATTTACAGCACAGATCCCGAAGACGTTTCAAAATACATTTCCTTTATCGAAGAAAACAATGCTACCGCCATGCTGACCTATGACTTTTCCCCGGCTCTTTCAGATGCCTGTAATTCAAAGGGCATTCCTTATATTTCCTGGATTTACGATTGTCCTCAGAAGGCATTGTATGAGGATTCTGTCAAAAACGACTGCAACTTCATTTTTTCTTTTGACAAAAGCCAAGTCTCAACCATAAAAAAATATGGCGGAAAAAATGTGTTCTACCGGCCTCTTGGCACAAATATGCTGAAAAACTCAGGGCTTGTAATAAACTCTGAAGATGTTCCCAGGTACTCCTGTGATATTTCCTTCATCGGAAACCTGTTCTCCGACGGTTTATATGACCTGGCAAGACAGGTGGTTGATGACAAAGCCCGGCAAGAATTGCAGGATGTAATAAACTCAGCCTATGGAATATGGGACGGAACAGACAGGATCCACCACAAGCTCTCAGAACATACTATTGAGCAGCTAAAAGGCCTTAACCCTGAGGCTTTCAATGAAAACTTCAAGATGGACTTCGATGACTTTTTCGCCGCAAGATTAACCGGCTATCATCTGGCATACCGGGAACGAATTGAGATGCTAAGGCGACTTTCGGCCTATGATATCAGGTTTTATACGCGTGAAGAAAACGTTCATATAGACGGGGTAGACGTCATGCCGCCTCTTAATTACATGGATGAGCTCCCTAAGGCTTATTACCTCAGCAAAATAAACCTGAATATCACGCTTCACTCCATCACCACCGGCATCCCCCTTAGGGTATTCGATATCATGGGCGTCGGAGGGTTTGTTCTTTCCAACTATCAACCTGACATTGAGGAAGTCTTTGATATAGGACAGGAAATAGAGGTTTACAAAAGCTTTGAGGAATTGGAAGATAAGGCAGGATTTTACCTGTCTCACGATAGTATCAGACAACAAATCGCAATTAACGGATATAACAAAGTCAAAGATCACCACGACATTTCGGTTCTCATAAAAGACATGCTCTTAACTTCAGGCGCACTATAAAGACAAGGAGCAGCAAATGGCCAATACACATGATCTGTTAGTTCAAATTCTCTCCATAATTCAAAATGAAGGCTCTGATTTAAGTGCCATTCCGGCCCGGGATATTATCTCCTCCGTTTATGTGGAACTCCAGGCCATGAAACAGCTCTTTACGGCCAATCATATGGACAGGCTCGAGAGCAGCTTAGTCAAAGCCTCTGTGGATCTAAAAGCCGCGCTTGACTCCGGGAACAGGGACTTAGCGTGCAGGCTACTTCATGAGTTGATTGAAATGCACGACTTCCTCCCAGATGCGGAAGAAACCATGAATTTCATCGAACAGGCCAACTTTGATCATGCTTTTTTGCGCCACCGGAAGGAAAGGACCATCATTGTTCTGGGGGATTCTCACGTTAACTATTTTAGCGGAAATGAAATGTTATCCTTTATCCCCATCGGCAATTTCGTCGATACCTGTGACCAGGTTAACGGCCTTCCTCTGACCTGTCTTCATCTTGGAGCCTGTCTCGCCTTCAACAGCAACAGGTATGGCTCCTCCTCCGGCTTCAGGGAAAAACTCGACTGGCTTCTTAACAGTTTCATTTTGCCGGATGCACCTATGATAATCTCAATGGGTGAAATAGACATTCGCGCCCATGTGGTGAAACAGGCCGGGTTACAGGGAAAAAGCAATAACGAAATCGTGGATTCCATTTTGAAAAATTACCTGGAATTTCTGACCATGCTGCAGCAACAGGGTCACAGGATCACCTGCTGGGGACCTATAGCTTCCCAAAAGGATTCCTGCCCCCTTACGCCGGATCATCCAAGAGTTGGTTCGGAAAAAGAAAGAAATCAAATAACAGCATACTTTAACCGTTCCCTGGAAGAAATATGCAAGGATAACGGCTTTGGCTTTATATCCCTGTTCTCGCAAATGGTGACAGATGACTATGAAACAAGACCGGAATATCTGTCAGCAGATCAGTTTCACCTGGGCCAGTTTTCTGCGGGGGCCCTTCACTCCATGATCTCAGGGATATCGGAATAGAGAATATCAAGCCAGACACTGAAGGTCAGACTACCCATAGATATCAGACTGTTCTCGGTCCAATACCTGTTCTCATATTTAAACCAATAGAGATGGAGATATTCAGAATTAATGATGATTGCGCAATCCTTCAAGAAATGCCAGTAATGAAGATGCCAATCATCATTTTCATTTAATGGACGTCCCAGGATGCAGCGCTCATAAAACGAAAGAACAATATAGGTTTCCGCATCAAGATATTTCATGAGCTTATGGGAGAGTTCAATCCTCTCATCCTTACTAAGGCTCATCATTCCATAAAAATCATCTTCATGGGATCTCTCATATAAGGTAAGTGCCCTTGATTCATAATAATCAGGAACAGACATGCCGTTTAAAATGAGCTTATCGCTTACGCCATCCGAAGAGTACAAACCTTTAATATCTTCGATAGCTCCAAATGACATAAAATCGCACATTTCAAAGGGACAGGTGCAGGAGGTCTGATATCCTCCCATAAATATCACCCTCTCCTTAAGCTTGGGCGAAGCAACCTTATAAGTTTTCTCCATGTTCTTAAGGCAGGATAAAAAATCAGGAAGGAACAGCCTCTGATCTGTTCTGGTCTTTAAAACATATCTTATTTCCGGATTCTTCTCAGCCTCACATATCCCGTTATATGAACTCTTAAGCTGAAGCTTAATATTGGTCGTACCGCCATCGGAAGGCTTTTCTTTCTCGACAATGATAACGCCTATGGATTCTGCTTTCCATCTAAATGACTCCTCCACAGTGCCGTTCCAGGTGGATACGATAATCATGACATTGGGATATGTCCTTCTGTATCTGTAAAGGCTCTCTAAGGTAAAGTCATTCTCATAAACCACTGCTCCCTGCATTACGATTGCCACATCATTAAACTCATAGCGCGGAAGATATTTCCACACTGAGTTCTGATAAAAATAACTGACGGTAAAATAGTCCTTGTTGGAATCGCTTATATTCCTTAAGGCCTGATAAGCATCATTCATATCGGCGCCTTCTCCCACCAAAACAGGCACCGCCTTAAATTCAAATCGGATCAGCAATGCGATCTTGCCGGAGATACCTTTAGCTTCAGACAGGCACTCGGCACGTCCGGATACATCCTGAAAACCGGGAGAAGACAGTAACTGCATCAGAGAGTAAACCTGCGTCACAAGTTCGGAAAGAGCCGCTTTGGTTCTTTTGTTTCCAAGTTCATCCTTAGGGCCCTCTGCAGAAATGACAGCATCAGCAAAGCCACTTGCACTTTTGGCGAAGTGGCTTAGTTTACCCATTACAACAGCTACCTTTTTTAAGATCAGGTCGCCGCTACAGTCTTCACTATTCAGATCCTGAATATCAAGTTCGATCTCATCAAACTCTGCCAGGAGCTTTTGTTTGCCCATAGCTCATCCTCTCAAAGATTATCGATTATTTTCATTAGTTCACGGGCCCTGTTTTCCCAGGAATGCTCCGCGTAAGCCTTGTTTTTCCCGGCCTCTGCCATGTCGGCATTATCAATATTGCGCTTAACCAATTCAGGAAGCAGTCCAATGTCCCGCAGTGAAAACAGCAGTATCTCCTTCCCGTCCTTAAAGCTCTCTCTAAGTGCCGGAGTTTCATCTGAAAGGACTATGCAGCCCGCCATCATGGCATCCAGGATTCTTTCGGTGATGGCATCTTTATGCCAGCTCATAATGTTCAGAGTCATTTTGGAGTCTTCATACACTTCGCAGATTCTGTCGTAAGGAATTTCAGGATGAATGCGCAGATTAGGGTTGTCAGCGTAGGGCGCCTTCTTCCAGCTATCGCCAAACACATCCACAACTATCCCATTTTCAATCAGAACCTTTATGGCTTCTTCGCGAAACAGCTTGGCAACGCCTCCCATAGCAAGCTGATGAACAGAGGACAGTCCCCGGACAAATTGTTCATCATCATAGGTGGCACCCAGCTCATCCAAAACCTCCTGATATGCCTTTTCAGTAGTCAGCTCGATCTTACCGATAAGCTTTTCCAGATACCTGTCAGTCACTATCCTTGTGGTCTCATCATTTCTGTTGAAGGCTTTGATGGCATTTTCCCAGTTATAATATGTTCCCACAAAGGATAAATTATATTTCCGCTCTTCAAAGGGAATATCCCTTTTGGCCTCACTTCCTCCCGGAGGGAGATAAAAGGCCCGGGCGTTGTCTGCATAATACTTGTTTATAAAGGCAACATAATCTCTATCCTGCGTAAGTATATAGTAATTTCCGGGAGCACTTTTGACGTGCTTGTAATAAAAAGCAGGGTAATCAAACCAAAAATTGAACTTTGGTCCCTCGATAAGGTCAAACACCTTTTCCCCGGTACCCGGCATGGAGCTGTAATACAATGTCTCCATGACCGCCACGATCGCTTTATATTTCTTTCCGATGAAATCCTCGATAATAGCATTGTCCGGGTCGACATACTCTACGGATTCGCCAATCTTAACAAGGGCATCTCTGAGTTTATCGCTAAAGGCCTCAAGGATACCGTAACAGATAGATTTATCTCCTTTAAATATAAGTATTGACTCCATATTTACCGGATACTTCACCTTTCTCTTGTCATTGTAACCGCAGATTGTTTAAGAAGACCGGAAACAAGTTTCTTCTCTTCTTCATCCATCATATCCAAAGCAGTCTTATCAATTATCAGAACATCAAAGGTCTCATCTTCATAGAACTCCATAAGCTCATCCAGGCTTTCCAGCACCTTCTCTGTCTTTTTGACTATATTAAATAGCTTAGGATCGGTCTCAACTCCGACAATTTCAGAATTAGGATAAAGGCTTCTGATGGCCTTTAGCTCGGAACCCAGCCCGCAGCCGTAATCCAGCACTGCAAATCTCGCATTGCCATCATAGGGAATAGACGTTATTATCGCTCTTCCGGGCATGCAGTACTTATCAAAATCAAATCCATACTCTGACCTGATGATGTCGGCGTATCCGGTGCTTTCGGAATTGTAGGCAGCAGCTGCATCCCGGGAGTTATAGATGTAGCTGTTTCTCACAACCATCAGCCGCTTTCCCCTTTTTAGAACCTCCAGGGAAAAGAGCCTGTCGCAGGCATTCTTTTCCGGATAATCCTCATTAAACCCACCGATCTCATTCCATAAATCCCTCCTTACAAGCATCGAATAGCTTGATAAGCACACTCTTTCGAGGCAGGGATCATTCATCGGTATGTTTACTTTGGCTCCATACTTTATGTATTCTTCCTCAGTCTCAAAATCTACATCTATGCGCTGCTTGTTGTCCGCGCAATTGGAAACACTGCCCACTGCACCTACATCAGGGGCTGCATAGAGTGCCTGCTTAAGGAAGTACAAGGTATCAAAGAGAAGTACGCAATTACAGTCAAGAAGGAACACATCGCAATCTTTATACTCTGTGTTTTCGCTGGCTTTCACTCCAAGATTGCAAGCAGCTCCGTGTTCAAGCCTCTCATTACTTGAAACAATGATCACATCATCATGACCCTCCGCAAATGCATACTTTTCCTTACCGGCTATGGCATTTTCAACCAGTGCGATGATATAGCTCTTGGGATTCAGTGCATCCCTGATACTCTCAATGCATCGCTCCAACGGCTGTTTCTCATCATCGTGATTGATAACGATAAGAACTCGTTCTTCTTTCTCTTCGGAGAGATAGAATCCTCCTGCATTTACATTGGCATTCTTGCTGTTCTGGATATCATCCTCCCAGATCTCCTTATATCCGTCCTTATACTCCATCTGAGCCAGCTGGAGCATTTTCTTGGCGGATAACTTGCTCTGGTATTCCGGATTATCAAAGAAATTCCTATTGTCCTCTCTTACCTTTTGTCCCTTTTCAAAAGAAATAGCATCAAAATCTTTTCCAAGCCATTCAAAGTCACGGTCACAAATGGTATTCATATCAAAGAAGGATGCTCCGAGTCTGAAGGAATGCCACTCTCTTAGCTTGTATACATTGGGAGAGCGAAGCGCCACGTAGGTTCCGTAAGTCTCAAACTCGCTAAAGGATGAGTCGAATATTTTATTCGGTTCAATACTATTTATGATCTTCTCCCAGAATCTGGTTCCGGGAATACTGTCGTTTTGCTCAATGTCGTGGATAAGAGATTTCATTATGTCGCATCTCATCAGCATGTGCTCTGAGATAAATGACCTCTCTATAACCTTGCCAAAGCCGGGGAGAATCTTACCCATAGTGTCAAAGTATTCCGCATGGTATTCATGCTTGAGGTCCAGGTAGGGCTGACCGGTCTCCGGGCTGAACATATTGATTGGTCTGCAGGGAACCGTGTCTCCGTCCCAAACCATGTAATACTCATTCTCACAGGCAAATGCATACTGCATCTTCAGGAATTGTTGATAATACCAGCCTGTTACCGCCCTTGCCAGAGGTTTGCCCTTTAGCACAGATTCCAGCCTTTGAGTCATGCACTTGTGCACTTCATCAAAGGGAATAAGTGAGTTCTCATCCACCCAATCCGAATGCCCCTTAGTCCGAGGGTCATTCAGAGCTATCTCTCCAACCTCAGGCGCTCCTATAAAGCAGATCTTTCCATAGGTGAAATTACTTATAAGCCTGGGATATAAGGGCAATAACCTTTTACAATCAGCAGGTGTAACGACAATGAGAGCATCAAAAACAATAGTATTTTCCATATCTACCTCTTATAACTTGAATCTGTCATCGTAGTACATGGATAACCAGGTTCCGTGGGTCATCCCGCCATCAGCGATATTACTGCTCAGATCTATATACTGGCTTCTGTATTTTTTCCACAGGAAAAGAATATCGTCCGTATCAACGAATACAGCGCAGTTCTTAACAAATGTCCAATAGTGCATCAATACATCGTCTTCGGGGCTTAGCTGTCTCTTGAGAATTGTTCGCTCGTAAAATGAGCTGGCTATATAAGTCTCAGGATCTATACTGTCCCTGATCCTTTCTACCACTGCTCTTCGTTTCTCACTGTCCATCATGCACATAACCGCGTAGTTATCGTAAGGCGCACGTCCCATAACATTAAGAAACTGCTGATTTCTCCTTTCAAGATCTGCAAAAGTTGCCGACAGCTTCTCGTTCTCTCCCGAAGCCGCGTAATAATTCTTGAGGTCCTCAACCCTTCCAAAGGTAAAGAAATCAGTTATCCTAAAGGGATATGTGCACATGGAGGCAAAACCTCCGGGAAATACTATTCTCTCGTGAAGGTTCTCATTGCTGACAGGATATGTCCTCAAGGTATTTTTGAACAAAACCATAAAGTTCGGTAGCAGGAATACCTGGTCAGTCCTGGTCTTAAGGACATATTTAATGCCTTCGATCTGCTCCGCAAGCTCCAGTCCTTTTTGAGTGCTGATGAGCTGATATCTTATGTTCCACGGTCCGCTTTCCTTGGGCTGTTCATTCTCAAGGATCAGTATTCCAACGCTCTCTGCCTGGAACCTAAACTCTCTGGTCACTTCGCCTTCCCAGGTTGAGAGAATGATCGCAGCATTGGGATATATCTTCCTGTATCTCATCAGGACTTCCAAGGTGAAGCCGCGCTCATAATTAATGGGACCCTGCATAACTATGGCTATATCACTGTCCTCAAGTCGTGGCAAAAAACAATTGCTTGAATTCTGCCACATGGCCTTTACCAGATAATAATCTCTGTTGAGCTCCGCCAAATGGTCTAATTGGGCATATACGTTTCCCATATTGGCCACTCCGTTTATGGTCTCTTTGGGCGGAGAGAGCACATCAAACCTAAGTAGAAGTGCCAATTCTCCCCAGTTATTCATGGAATCGGGATCATAAATGTCTATTTCCTCTGAGGAAATTGCATCACTGAGATATTTAATGAGTGCAAAGACAATAGTGAGTGCATTTTTCAGGATGATTTTCATCTCATCTCCCAGCACATCATCACAGAATATGTAATACTGCGGAATATCTTTTGTCACAAAAAATCTCATCACAATAGCTTCAAGCCCCTTGGCAAGGCTTGTCAGCTCACCGATTGACTTAGTAAGCTCCGCATTAAGTTTTCCTTTGTCCCGGTCAATATGATACTCCGATACAGCTTTGACATACCTGAGCTCGGCATCAGTGAAGATATCTATGAGTTTGTTTTTCTGTTCGGTTGAATAGCTGCTTTCTTCTTTTTGTACCTTGGAAACTTCGTCACCCATCAGTCTACCTATCACCTCTTTTCCGAACCTGTTTTCCAGTTTTCTTCTGTCTGCGTCTCCTACTTTATCCTCATCCGGATTCCAGACCTGCCTGTATACAAAACTGTTTTTAACCAGCAATAACTTGTAGCCTGCAGCTCTTAGTCTGAGGGAATAATCAATGTCCCCGGCCCTTCCCTGGCCTTCATAACTCTCATCAAATCCGCCGATGGCATTAAAAGCCTCTCTTGTCAAAAGCACTCCGTTACCGGAAAGAATGTCTCTTTCTTCGCAGGGTTCCTCCATGAGGACGTTGTTTTTTTCACCAAATCTGACATACTCATCTACTGTGTCGAATTCCACATCAAGCTTCTGACCATTGCCTGCCAGATTAGATACACAGCCTGCCGCACCAATTCCGTCTTGCGAGTAAATTGCGTGCTTCAGGAAATGAATGGAATCAAACACTACCCTGGTCCCACTCTTAATCACAAAAATATCCCAATCCAAATATTGAGGGTCTTCAAGCTCCCTGACTGCGCGATTTACCGTGGCATAAAAAGACTTTCCGTCATCCTCGGCGGTGACAATCTTGTAGTTAAGTGGAGACATGGATTCCTCAACACCCTTTACACTCATTTTAAGGTGCTCTTCATTCCCGTCATTTACGATGACTATCAATGTTCTGTTGTCTATGCCCTTAGCAGCCGCAAATCCGCCTACGGTAACATTGGCATTTTTCATAGTCACAGGGTCGTCTGCCCATACTTCCTTGTAACCGCCGTTAAATTCCATTTGTATAGCCTGAAGCATTTGCTTGGCTGACAGCTTCTGCTGATAATAAGGATTGGTAAACAGATCAGTTCCGTCACCGATCATTTGCTGATTTTTTTCAAAAGAAATAGCGTCGAAATCCTTACCAAGCCAGGTAAAATCCCTGTCTGTGATGGTCTCAATGGAGAAAAACTGGCTACCCAGCCTGAAAGAATGCCAATCCCTCAGTGCATAAACATCGGGATGCTTTACGGCCACGTAGGTTCCGTAGGTCTCGAATTCACTAAAGGAGGACTGGCAGATTTTTTCCGGAGGAATAGAATTTATTATTTTCTCCCAGAACTTACTTCCCTCAATCTCAGTATTTGCCTCGATATCGGCAATAAGCCCCTGCATGATATCTTTACGCATGAGCATATGCTCGGAAATAAAAGATCTCTCTATTACTTTGTTAAAACCGGGTAAAAGCTTTGAAAGTGTGATGAAATATTCAGGATGATATTCATGCTTAAGATCAAGATACGGCTTGCCTGTCTCTTCCTGAAACATGCCGATCTTGTGGCAAGGGATCGTATCTCCGTCCCATACCATGTAGTAATCATCCCGGCACACATAAGAATATTGCATTTTTAGAAACTGCTGATAATACCAGCCGGTAACTCCCCTGGGCATCTCTCTGCCGGCCAGCTGTTCTTTAAGCCTGTTTGCCAGACATGAATTAACCTCATCAAAGGGAATAAGTGAATTTTCATCCACAAAAAAGGATTGCTCTGCCACGGACTTATCCTTTTCAAATGCATCCTTGACACCCGGGGCACCAATAAAACAAAGCCTTCCATATCCAAAATTGTTTATCAACCTTGGATACAAGGGCATAAGCCTTTCGCAATCAGATGGTGTAACAACGATCAGTGCATCAAATTTCCAGTTGTCCTGCATTTTTATCCCTTCCCGCCAATAGGCCTATATACTTATTATAGTTTATGTATTGACGTTAAACAAATATAAATACACATAAAAAGGCTCCGACAATGTCGGAGCCCTTTTGGTAGCTGCAATGTATGCATCAGACCTTTATTAACTGTTTGAGAATTAGCCGAGAAGTGAAAGAACACCCTGATTTGACTGATTAGCCTGAGCCAGCATTGACTGTCCAGCCTGTGCAAGGATGTTGTTGTTAGAATACTTAACCATCTCAGCTGCCATATCTGTATCACGGATCTGTGACTCAGCTGCTGTTGTATTCTCGTTAACGTTATCAAGGTTCTTGATTGTGTGCTCAAGTCTGTTCTGGATAGCACCGAGGTCAGCTCTCTGTGAAGAGATAGACTGAAGTGCTGTCTTAATGCTGTCGATGGAAGCTCTTGCAGTATCACCGTCAGTACCGGTAACCTGAAGACCACTTACGCCGATTCCAGCTGCACTAAGAGATGCGATAGAAACAGAAATTGTATCTGTTGCTACGTTATCAGTACCAACCTGAAGGTTCTTGTCTGAGAAAGTACCATCGAGAAGGTTCTGCTCGTTGAACTTGGTTGCGCTTGATGTACGGTCGATCTCAGAAATCAGAGCGTTGATTTCCTGCTGAATGTAAGCACGATCTGTTGACTGCAGTGTATCTGTAGCAGCCTTTGTTGCAAGCTCATCCATTCTCTGAAGCATCTCGTGTACTTCGTTAAGAGCACCCTCAGCTGTCTGAACTGCAGAAATACCATCCTGAGCGTTAGCAGAGGCCTGTGTAAGACCTTTGATCTGACGTCTCATCTTTTCGGAAATTGCAAGACCTGCTGCATCATCTGCTGCTCTGTTGATCTTGTAACCGGATGCTAACTTCTCGCTTGACTTAGCCTGGATACCAGAAGTTACACTAAGCTGTCTCTGTGCATTCATTGCTGTGACGTTGTGTTGTACTACCATAATTTAATTCCTCCTTGAATTTGTACGGTGGCTTCCTTGCCACTCGTTTGCTCGTTTTGAAATAGCTCTATGTGCTGGCCATAAAACTATCTCTGTGTTGTTTTACACTTTTATTATCGACTATAATTCTAAAAACTTAACATGGGAAATTATAAATAAATTATAAACTTTTCGAATTAGGCAAAAATATAGGGCTCCGTCATCCGGAGCCCTAAGTTATATGTAAGATTGATCATGTTTTCTTTAAGCTGTCTTTTACTGGAGAAGTGAAAGAACACCCTGATTGGACTGGTTAGCCTGAGCCAACATGGACTGTCCTGCCTGTGCAAGGATGTTGTTGTTGGAGTACTTAACCATCTCAGCAGCCATATCTGTATCACGGATCTGTGATTCAGCAGCTGTTGTATTCTCAGTTACGTTATCCAGGTTCTTGATTGTGTGCTCAAGTCTGTTCTGAACAGCACCGAGGTCAGCTCTCTGTGAAGAAATAGACTGAAGAGCAGTCTTGATACTATCAATTGAAGCTCTTGCAGTATCACCGTCAGTACCTGTAACCTTAACCTGGTCAACACCGATACCTGCTGCACTAAGGGATGCGATACTGATAGAAATTGTATCACTCTGGATATTATCTGTTCCTACCTGAAGGTTCTTGTCTGAGAATGTACCATCGAGAAGATTCTGCTCATTGAACTTGGTTGAACTGGATGTACGGTCAATCTCTGAAATAAGTGCATTGATCTCCTGCTGGATGTAATCTCTGTCAATGGACTGAAGAGTATCTGTAGCTGCCTTGGTTGCAAGCTCGTCCATTCTCTGGAGCATCTCATGTACTTCATTCATAGCGCCTTCAGCAATCTGTACACAGGAGATACCATCCTGAGCATTGGCAGAAGCCTGTGTAAGACCTCTTACCTGACGTCTCATCTTTTCGGAAATAGCAAGACCTGCCGCATCATCTGCCGCCCTGTTGATCTTGTAGCCGGATGCAAGTTTCTCACTTGACTTAGCCTGTACGCCGGTTGTGATTCCGAGCTGTCTCTGGGCATTCATAGCTGTGACATTGTGTTGTACTACCATATTCTAATCCTCCATGAACGGGGCCCGCTTCCCTGCTGCCTTTCCATCTTCTTTTTATTGTTGCAGCTTATGCGGAGTCCCTTCCATGGCTGCTTTGTATTTTGTTTTACACTAATAATATCGGCACCCTTTCGGGGTTCTTAACCCCTTTTGAATAATTTTTTCACATTTTTCGATAATATTGAAACTTTTTTAAGTTTTTTTCTTTTTACTATAAATAAAAAAGGACTTATGTCCGATAAATGGGCTTAAGTCCTTTTGTGTGTCATTCATATACAATTTAGATCAATTCTTTTCGTCCAGAAATTGAGGAGGAATATCCTTAAAGTTATTCATCGTCTGGTAATAGTTAAAAGCTGCTGCCGAGGTTTGTTTACCGTCATTCATTTTCTGTCTTTCAAAGCTGAAATATTCCTCTGCCAGCTTCTTGTTTCTTCTCTCGGAAGCCTCAACGGAAGCACTTAATCCGGTAATCTCCTCAATATACTTCTGCATCCGTTTGATCTGGTCGCCAAACTTATCTTTATTACGATTCACTTCTTCTTTTACTTCATCGAATAAAGTCTGGAAGCCATCATCTAAAAGATTCAGCTTGTCAATAAGCTCTCCCTTTTTCTCAACAGCCTTATCGAAGGCTTCCAATTCGAGGGTTTCGGGATTCTTCAGCACTTCCTTCTGAATGTCGTTTTCCTGCTGAATCTGCTTGAGGACCTCAATCTTCTTTACAAGACTCTCTTCCAACAAGTCAAGGCTACTACCTAACATCATCGACTCCTTTATGCATCCTTTACATAAACATGGTTGGCTTTCATTACTTCGATCCAATTATCTCTGATAGCATGTAAATGACCATTAAGCTCATTCACTATGTCTCTGTCCTTGGAAAGATTAGCCTCTACCAATCTTCTGCTAATATAAGAATACATGTTTTCAAAATCTTTTGCCACAGGATACTTCATATCCAATGTATTAACCAGATAATCGATGATCTTCTCAGTCTTGATGAGATTATCATGTGCTTTCTGCACATCGTTTTTCTCAATTGCAAAATCTGCAATATTAAGAAATTTGATAGCGCCATCATAGAGCATCAGGGTAAGCTCCGGTCCGCTTGCCGCCATAATCTTGTTGTTTTTGTATTGTGCGTATGCTGCTCTCTGCTGATTGCTAAGTACTGGCATATTTTCCCCTCACATTCTTTATTCGATTATTATTAGTTTCATCAAGCGGTACCACCAAAGAATCCGGATAAGGATCCGCTTGTGCTGTTTATCTTTGACAATGATTTTTCCATTGCGGCATACTTGGCGTAATACCTGTCCTGAGCTGCTTCCAAGGCCTTCTGTGCAGTATTGATCTTAGTATTATAAGCACTATACTGGGATGCCATAAGCTTATCTTCATAGATGGTAAACGCGCTGCTGTATGTAGTACCCTTCATCAGATCTGAAACTTTACTGTACATAGCGTTTGACAGCTGTGTAAAGAAACTCTGAACAGCATCCGGATCAGATGAAATAAGAGCTGAAAGCTTATCAACGTTGCCGCCTGTAAGGGTGTCGTCCTTATCGCCGTCTATATGAAGCGCATCTCTTTCGTTTTCTTCCGTACTGAAGTAGCTGCCTGTAGCTATACCAAAGTACGATAAGCTGAGAGCTGAGGTGGTGCCATCCTTAAGCGTTACGTTGAAGGTGTTACCGACAATTCCTTTAAGACCGCTCCTGATATTTCCTATAGTCTCATCGCCGCTAAGAAGACCGTCTTTGATCTTGTTCTCCCAATCTTCAACTTCCTTATCGGACATTTCATCCTTCTGTTCCTGGGTAAGCATTTTGTACTTCTTGGCAGCATCCGCATTATACAGAGTAGCAAATTCCTTCATCAGGTCATTGTACTCTTTTAATAAGTTCTTGATGTTATCATAAACACCGCTTGTATCACGCTTGGTGCTCAGGGTGATACCGGAAGCAACCTGATTGGCTGTGATAGTAAGTCCGTTGATCTCAAAGGTATTTGAATTAGAAGTATATTCAACGCCATTAAGTGTAATAGCTGCATTCTTTCCTTCGGAATAATTGGCATTGGTAAATCCAAGCTTATCTGCGATACCACCTGAAACAGCCTCGAAATTGTAGCTTTCTCCGGTCTTCTGAGCAGATACGAAGAATCTGTTATTATTCTCATCATAGTTGAAGTTCAGCTTGGTTCCCGTCTCTCTTGATGTTGCATTTTTGAGTTTGGAAAGAACATCTGATATTGAGTCGGTAGCAGCCACATCTACAGATATGAGGTCGGTATCACTTCCGCCTATCTTAAACTGAAGCTGCCCGTCACCAACACCTAATTCAGACATTTTGGTGGTTTTCTTGGCATCAACAGTTCCGCCACTGCCATCACCATATGTAACCTTATTACCTGTAAGGAAGGCAGATTTAGCAACATCTGTAATATCCAATGACTGCTCTGCTATCATGGCACCGTCGCCGGTGATTATGGATACAGCAGAATCATTGGTGGATGTTGTAACTCTCTTGGTATAAGCCGTGGAAAATCTCATATTGGTCAAGGTTCCGTTATAGAACTTCGTAACCTTCTTATTTAGTTCTTTCCACTTATCAGCTTTCCAACTGAGCTTCTTCTGATATCCTGTGTAATTGTCTACTTTATCCTTATGTCTCTGAGTCAGCGCTGTTATGATACTCTCAGTATCAAGTCCCGAATTCATTCCCGTAATTCTAATAGGCATAAGCATTCTCCTTTCTCAATCCGTGAGCATACTACATGGAAATCCATTTCCATATAAGGGGGTTATCGTTTCTCATCAACCATTATGCCGGCAATTTCCCAAACCTTGGCGATCATATCCAAGGTCTCATCCGGTGGAAATTCTTTAATAACCTTCTTGGTGTCCTTATCGACCATCTTGATGGTCACACGATTAGTCTTGTCATGGATACCAAATACAGCCTCGGCATTGGAACTCATCTTCTTGCTGACTTCAGATATAGCTTTTCTGATCTTCTCATTATCAGCCTGGATCTGTTCCTCAGTTTCAGCTAACTTGGTCTGCGCCTCAGTGTATGTCTCAGCCCCTGACTGCGCACCGCTATCGCCTGTGTAGTTATCCGCAGCTTCAACCTTAAGATCAACTGAAACATTGGCTCCACTGGCCTCAGCATTTACTATTTCAGTCTGAGACTGGTTCTGTTCCTGTATTTGTGTTCTTACATGCGGCTGTGTCTGCTGAATAAGCGGACTGTAGCCATTTATTGCATCCATTCCCATAATCCTATACCTCCATGTTGGAACCGGACAATGAACTTACAGCATTTCTCATCTCCTATATCGGCAGAAGCGATAATATCTTTATAAAAACATCCTAAAAAAATTGAAAATTAATAAAATTTTTAGATTTGTCTGTCCTTTACGAGCTCAATTATCTCTTTTACCCTGACATCAAAGGTATGCTCCTTCATGACACGGTCGTGGCCATTACGTGCTATGGCCGCTCTCTCCTCCTCATTTCTCAGATAGTAATCTATCTTTTTCATCAGATCATCTCTGCTCTCATAGTAGACATATTCTTCATCCGGGATAAAGTGCCTCTGAAGATCCACCTGATAATTGGACAAAAGAAATCCTCCCGCTCCCAGGATATCGTAGGCCCTGAGCGGAATGGCATTCTGTATGCTTCTCAAGGTTATGTTGAGATTGATCCTGCTCAGTTTGAATATATAGGGCATATCTTCATAGTAATCGGCAGGTCCCATATTGGTTACGCCCTTCGGCGAAAACGCGCTGTTTTGCGAATAGGTGTACAGTCTCATATTGTGCTTCTCACCTATCATGGTAAGAATTTCTCTTCGTTCCAGGATGGTGGCCTGTCTGTTGATAATGAAATTGGCAAAGAGATACTCCAATGTTTCTGCCCCGTCAGGATAAGGGTATATGTTGCTGGCCTTTTGTATATCGGAGACCACCTCAGGGATGAGACTTTCTTCTATAAAATTAATACCGTAGACCTGAAGCTGGCTTCTGATAAGGCCATCGATGTACCCCAGCGTATATGGCTGTACTTTGGGAGCAATCTCGTCGTAGTACTGCTTGCGCTCAGTATATAAGGACCCTACAAAAGAAATATCTGCCTCAAATTTCTTTTTTGTTGCCTCATTGGGGATCATTGCATCGAGGCGCCTGGTAGAGGCTGCCAGCGGAAGATAATAAACCGTATTGATCCCACCATTTCTGAAATCCTCGAATTGTTTGGAATCAAACATGCACACAATATTGCATGGGTTTATGACCTGACAGGAATAAAGAAAGACTTCCGGATTATCGTAAATCCAGGAAACGTATAGTATCCCCTCCTTATTGCAGGTTTTGGATACTACCGGCAGAAAGTTAAATGAAAACACGAAGTCCGGCGCGTACTCTTTCAGGTCCTTGAGAAATTTCTCTTCAAAAGGGGCATCATTGCGAACCTTGGACTCATCATAGGTATAGGGATACTCTATGATGTCCAGCTTATTTCCTTCTTCATCTTCATATTTTCTGCAAGCATCCAGCATATCCCGGTTAGCAAAAAATGTGGTTATGTTCAGATATAATACGCGCATGGATAAACCTCTGTTTTCTGATCAACTAATGGATTCTTTCAGTATCTTGTCCAGTAATACGGTGTATGCAAAATCTTTAAGGACCTTTTTCTGCCCATTCTCTGCGATGGCTTCTCTCTCCTCATCATGAGCCAGGTAATAAGCTGTTTTCTCCACCATATCCTCGGGAGTGTAGGCCATTACAAGATCTCTTCCATCCTCAAAGTGCTGCGCTATTTCTTCCTGATAGTTTGTAATAAGAAATCCTCCGGCTCCCAGGACATCAATTACTCTTAACGCCACTCCTGTACGGATCGTGCGAAGAGTAATATTGAGATTGACCTTACTCCTGTGGAAAACCCTTGGCATGCGATTCATGTATTCCACCCGCCCAAGATCAGGCACATTGGGGATAGGCTTGGCTCCCGGACTGGTGTACAGCACCGTGTCAAAATATTTACCCATCTCTGTGAGGATCCTTCTCCGCTCATTTACTGTAACCTTCTTGCGAAGGACATCAAGGATGATGCTGTCATAGTCAAGGTCATATTTTCCGGTGTTTTCAAAGGTTATGTATTTCCTGAGCTCATCTATCTTTTCCTGACTGATGATGCTCTTATCGGAAAAGAAATCTACGCCGAATACATGCTCCTGGGACCGGATCACCGCGTCGGTGTATCCTTTAAGACCCGCAGGGATATCATGTACCTGGTCATAGAAGTTATAGTCGTTGTCATACAGATTGCCGACAAAGCTTACCTCATGTTCATATATCTTATGTCCATCCTCATCTAATTGCCCGCATAGCTCAGATAATCTGTCTGCATTTACTCCCAGGGGCGAGTACCTGACGGTATCATAGCCCTTTTCTTCCATCTCGCGACAAAGGGCCTTGTCAAAGATGTAGACGTGGTTTACAGGATTTTTCATTGTGTGGGAATGCATAGTGTAGTGCGGACAGTCAAAGACCCATGAGACATAAGGCATGCCGTATTTTTGGCACACCTCGGAAAGATTGGGAAAATAGTCAAAGGAGTAGAGAAGGTCGTAATATCTTTTGCCGTCCTCGGCGCGGTCAAAGAGGGCTCTGAGCTTCTCATCCATTTCAGGCGTCACATCAAAGCCCTTCAGGTTGAGCTTTACAGTATCCACCTGATGGCCAAGCCTTCTCATGGCGTCGCGGCAATCTTCTCCATTAAATTCATCCCAGTCATAGTACAGAATTCGCATAAGAGTACCTCAACCAAAAAGCGCCCCAGACTTAGTTGTCTGAGGCGCTTGAATTCATGATCATCCCCATGTTTAGAGGAGCTTCTTCAGTGCCTCGATTCCGGCCACATCGGTAGCTTCCTTATTCTCATTCTGAATCTGGATGTAAACTTCTTTTCTGTAGATCGGAATCTCCTTGGGTGCTGAGATTCCAAGCTTGATCTGGTCTCCCCTGATATCCAGAACTGTAATCTCTATATTGTTATTTATGATGATTGCCTCATTCTTTTTTCTTGATAATGCTAACATGTCTCTTCTCCCTCCGTGGTGTTGTGCAATACTGTTGTAAGCTCAGGCATTTTCAGGTATTACGTGTCAGCCGTTAGCTTCTTTTGCCTTCTGCAGAATATCGTAGATCGGGAATTTAACAGGATATTCGTCATTATCAATAATAGTCTGAGACGCTTTCATTCCTGCTGTGTTGATGATAAACGGTCCCTTCAGGTTTACTGTCATCTTCTCAAGAATTCTGGGAACAGTAACTGTAACGAGAACAAGCAGATCTTCCTCTTTGATCTCTCCAATGTCTTTAAGAGCATCCTTATCAACAAGCGGATTGTAGCCCGGGCATACTAAAAGAGGATCGATAACCGGCATAGCAAATCCGGGTTCCTCAACGGACTGAAGCCATTTGATTGTTCCTTCGCCCTGGTCCTTGTCATACATCAGGGTGAATCTCTTCAAATCCGGAAAACCGATAATCCCATTGGGGAAATCAATGATCTTGCTATCTTCAATATCAACTTCGCCGAATATTCTGGTATTAAGCTTCATGTTGTAACCTCCATGACATTTAATTGTGCATGCAATAGGCGGATTTCATCCGCTTAGTTCCCTATATATAATTATAAACGCAATTTCGTACAATTGCTATAATTATTTATCAGCCGTGGCTTTCGATGATATACGGATTGCTCCACTACGTTCCCGCAATCCTGCAAGGAATTCGGAAATCGCTCCGCTCATTTCATTCGCGTAGCTTTTTTCCTCATCCTTGTTCGGTCTTCAAGGTCAAATGTTGGCTCGTGCTAGCACGGCAACATTTGACTTTGAATCCCTATATCATCAAATGTAGTTCATCAAGCTGCTCTGGCTTATCTTACCTGTTGCCATCAGGCTTGCCTCGTAGGTCACCTGGGCGGAAGTGAGCTGTGTTGCGGCCTCGGCCAGGTCGATGTCCTCGTTGTCGGACTGGAGAGTCTTAAAGGTGGTGGTCTGCTCCATCAGTCTTGAATTAACAAGGTCAAGCCTCTTGGATCTGGTACCGTTGTCGGTAACCGCCACGTTGGCTACGTCCAGGGCCTTCTGCATTGATGTGATCTTGTGCTCAAATTCCTTCTGGATCTCTTCTCTTAAGTAGTCATAAGCCTTGGTGGCTGAGTCGATCTCGTTCTGGACCTTGCGCTTCTTCTCAACATCATCTGTGCTTTCAAGCTTCTGTTTCAGGATCGTAATGGTGGTGTCTACCTGCTTGAGGTTATCAAGCATGGTTGAGAGGTCATTCACATCTCTGGTGACATTGGTGGTGAAAACTTCATCCGCCGTGGTATTTACTACAACCGACTGAGCAAAGCCTACATCATAGGCGATGGAGTGGTTGGCTGATCCCATGTTATAGAGGATTTCCTTCTTGTTTTCGTTGGTGTATCTGCAGGCGAAGAGGTGCTCGGGTCTGATGTCACCGTTCTGCCACTCTTCCTTGTCATATACCACGTCGATGGATTTGGCATTTATCAGGTCGGGAAGGGTCTCCAGCTTATTCTTCAGCTCTTTGTTTAAGAGGATCTCTCCGGTAAAAGCGTTGAACACTGCATGAGATCCGGTGGGATTTGACAGGAGCATCTCATAATACTCGTCAATCTCTTCCTCGGAAGTTGTGGAATAGATGGTGTCATTTGCTCCCAGTATGATGCTGGTCTCCTTGTAGGATGAGAACACTGAGCCATTTCCTGTGATCTGTACTATCTCGTTGGTGTAGGAACCGTCGGCGTTTACTGTCTGAGCCGTATTCACAAGGGTGTAGGTTCCGTCACTGTTTACGGTAACCTCGTACCCATCCTCGTCCAGCTTTACGGTGTAAGACTGATCTATTGCCGGCAGCAGCGGCACTACAGCTCTCTGGGGACCTTTTTCATTGGTGTATCTGATTTCTGTGGTCTGCCTTGTTTCCAGGCTGGTATCAGCAGATTCTATGTTGTCGGAAAATCCTGTGCAGCGCCCATTTTTATCCACATTAATCTTGAATTTAGCGCCTGAATCATTATCCTCTCCTTCGATGAGGTAGGTTCCGTCGCTCTGGCTGGTAGCTGTGTACAGCATGCTTCCGCTTCTTACTTCATATTCGGTAGGAATCTTGGTAATGGGAATAGCCGCATATCTGGTAAATCCCTCTTTATCCTTAAAGGTCAGATTCAGCGAATCCCACTCGTCGTTAACCGAGCTTGTTGCCGGCTGTGTAAGAGCTTCCCTGTACTTGAGAGTTGCTGTGTTTGGATTTGGAGTATTTTCTATATAGTTGAGTCTATCGTAGGAAAGTCTGATCCTTCCTACCGTAACCTCCTGGACCTCATGCTCAAGAGTCGGATCAATATCGTCGCTTAAGATCGTGGAGGAATTGAGCTTATATTTTCCAAGTATCCTTTTGGATTCCTGCACATTCCCTGCGGTGAACTCATCGTTGATGTCCTCGTAATGTGCTGTGGTGGTCCTGTCAAAGGTAAGGGGTGTGTCTGTTCTATAGCCTGTGAAGATATAACGTCCCGCGTAGTCAACATTTCCCGTTGAGTAATATTCTTTTGCCAGAGCCTCCATCTGAGTGACGATGATGGACATATCGTCCAGGGTCAGATCCTTATTGGCGCCCTTGGTGGCCTGCTTTACGCAGTCCGTAAGAACACTTGTAACGGTGGAGAGGGCATCTGCTGTGACCTCAAGCCAGCTCTGGGCGTCCTTGGCGTTTTTCTCATAGTACTGAGAGAGCTGTGTAACGTTGCTCCTAAGTCGTAAAGCCCTTATGGCGATGACCGGGTCGTCGGAAGGTCTTGTGATCTTCTTTCCCGTGGACATCATGGTGTTGAGCTGGTCCTCAGTGACCTTATTATTATTAATGTTGAACAGGGAGTTGTTCTGCATGATCTTATTGGTGATGCGCATAATTAATAATCCTCCGGCAAAAGACAATCCGTTGTCCCGAAATTTGTTGGCGCATCCATGCAGAAATATGATTTTCATAAAGAATATCGGAGCATATGTCCCAAAACTTAAGAACACCCGCAGATTTTTCTGCGGGTGTCCCTTAAAATACTTATTTATACTCCTGTCTGAAGGATCAGTCTGTCATAGATCTCTGTAAGCGTCTGTATCATCTTGGATGAAAGAGTGTACGCATTCTGGAATTTTACCAGGTTTGAAGCTTCCTCATCCTCATCTACGCCCGCATCTGAAAGTCTCTGGTTTCCGATGGTATTCTCCAGGGACACATATGTGTCCTCAAGGGTCTGGGAGTTACTCTTATTAAGAGCAACGTCTGCAAGAACCTTGGTCAGGAACTCTCCTGATGTGGCTCCGCGGAAGATCTTCTGAGTGTCAAACATGGTCTTAAGTTTACTTAAGTTTCCAAACTCCGACTCACCTTCCGTAACATCCGCCTTGGTGGAAATCCTGTCGGAATTATCAACGATAACGGAGTTAACGGTGAAGTTTGCAGCTCTTACCTTGTAGTAGCCCTTGTTCTCCGAAAGAGAAGTCAGGTCCTCGTAACTGTACTCAGCTGCGGAGTTGGTATCCATGGAGCCTGTAAGCAGGTGGATGCCCTGCAGTGAATCTGAGGTATAGCCGCTTACCATGACCTTGTTGACTTCCTCAGAGAATCTGCGGACCCACTCATTCATCTGAGCCATGTAATAAGGTATTCCCTGATAGCTGTTGGCATATCCGATACTTGCCGACTTTCCCTCATCGGGGATACTTGTAAGGGTATCCGGATCCATGGTAAAGACATAGTTTCCGTCCCCCTCGTACTCCCACGCATCGTACTTATAGGTCTTGGCACCGATCTTGATGGTTCCGGTCTCGGGAAGGGTTGCCTTGGTCATATCTGTAAGGTAGGGAGCCTCAACATTTACCACAACCTTGATATTTCCGTCCTTATCCGGAGGTCTAACGCCCTTATTGGGAACGCTGCCATGGAAGTACTGGGAATTGTTTCCGTCTCTCATGGCCAGGAGGCCCTGCAGTTCGCCGCCTATGAGCTGTGAATCCAGCGCAAAGTCTGCAAGCTCTGCAACATCGTCTCCGTCCTTGTAGTGAGGGCCGCCCCACTTAATATCATAGAGGCCCTTTACGTCGTTCTGATTGGTAGCCCCGTCATCGTCGCGGGATACGCAGATCATCTTCTTGTATTCATAGGTATCAACCAGCTCATAGGAGTTTGCAACCCAGATCTGATATCTGGTGGCACCGGTAACTCTGTCGGGCTGGGTCTCATCAATAATAGGAGTTTCTCTTGTCTCAATGGAAATTATCTTCGACAGGTCGTCTACGAGAACATCTCTTTTGTCCCTGAGTTCGTTGGCTGTGGTGCCCGTCATCTCGATGATATTGATCTGCTTGTTGATGGATGCGACCTCCTGAGCAATGGAGCTGATGCGGTCTGCGCAGAGCTTAATCTCGGAGTTGACGTCCTGCTGCTCGTTCTGAAGGCTGGTGGAAACATTGTTAAAGTATTCCGTGATACTCTTCATGCTTGAAACAAAGGTTGACTTGGCTTCTGTGGTTCCGGCCGCGGTCTTAACCGACTCCATGGCCGCCTGCATCTTGTTAAAAAGTGATGAGAAACCGGTTGTTCCGTCGTCGTCGAGATATTCCTCGATGAGTCCGTTATAGTAGTTCTTCTGCTGAACTGTTCCCAGAAGGGATTCGTTGTTTCTGTACTTAACGTCGTAGAAGCTGTCCCTGACACGCTCGATGGCAATGGTATCAACGCCCGCGCCGGCACATCCGTAGGTGGCAAAAACCCTCAGGGCATCTGTGGCTTCCTGAGTGACTTTCTGTCTGGAATAGCCGTCGGTATTCGCATTGGAGATGTTGTTGGCGGTGGTGTTCAGGGCTGCGTTTGCTGCTCTCAGGCCTGAGGCCGCGATATTAAGTCCAAAGAATTGTGATACCATATCCTTCTCCTTTTCCCGTCAAAAGAAACTGCTGCTGCGCTCCGGGTTATGAACCTAAGGTAGTTACTAAGTGCTCAAGCATTTCGCTTACGACGTTGATGTATCTTGATGATGCGTTGTAGGCGTTCTGGAACATGATCATGAATTCAAGCTCCTCATCACTTGATACGCCTACGATCTGCTCTCTTCCGGCCTCGATGGAATCAACTGTCTGCTCCTGGGCAGCTCTGATGCTCTCATATACATCGCCGGAGTTGGCAACCTGTGAAACCAGGCTGTTGTAGTAGGTGATGAAACTGTTTCTGCTGCTGACGTTGGGGTTCAGCACATACTGTTCTTTGGTAAAAGCTTCTTTAAGCTTGGTGGTTGTGTCGGTATCTTCGTTGCCGTCAACGGTTCTGAAGGTAAAGAGTGTGGGCTCCTGGATGAGCTTGGGGTTGATCTGGGTATTCATGATAGTAAAGCCTGTCTTGATGTTTTTACCCAGAAGAGCTCTCTGCTCCCGTGTCAGATCTGCCTCGCGCTGTGCCAGTAACCTTTCTCTCTCCTCAACTGAGAGATTTGGATCCAGGTCTTTCTTGAGGTTCACGTCGTTAAAGTTGTATCTGACGGTGTCTTCCTCGTTGGCACAGACAAACATTGTAAAATCTGATGCCTCGCCCACTGAATCATCGATAAATGCGGGATTACTCTCGGCGTTCTCCATGATGTCGTTGATGACGGTCATCATGTTGTGGACCATCTGGTCGAACTCAGCCTCGATATTCATGATCACTGACTGGGACACGTTCTTGTTGTAATATTCGGTGTCTTCCTGAATGTCATGGTAGGTGGCGTTGTGGTCTCCTCTTGCAAGGAGCACTGCCTTGAGCTTGCCGATGTCAGTGTTGGTGGTTGTGGAAATCGACTGTGACAGATCGTATAACAGGGCGCCGTCCACGGAAACCACTGTTCTGCTGCCGTCAGAGTTTTCAACTGTCTTGGCGCCGTACTCCCAGTAAGGAATTGAATAGCCCACGCTGCTTATGAGCTGGGTGTCGATTCCGATGTGGTTGACGTGGTCAGTTGCAACAAAGGTTGAACCCTCAAAGAGGATCGATATATTTCCGAATATGTCCTCTGTGCACTCGATCTTGCCGTACTCAGCAAGCTTATCTATAAGAAGATTTCTCTCATCTCTAAGGTCGTTGGCCTTCTCCTGTCTGCCTGACTCGATGTCTACGATGGCCTCGTTGAGCTTTCTGATGCGATCGCCGTAACCGTTGATGTTATCGATCATTCCCTTAATGGTGGAATCCATGTTCTCCTGATAGGAAACCAGTCCGTCGTACACGCTCTTGGCTCTTGTGAGGAATTCATTGGCTCTTGTGACAAAGGAGCTCTGGGTTACTGCGGAGCAGGGATCCTTGGCCAGCTCCTGAACCGCTACCCACACGTTGCTGAGGGACTCTGCGAACTCTGCGCCGTTCATCTCCTGGAGCTGATCTTCAATCTCTTCAAGGGCCTTTACAGACACGTCATAAAAAGCGTACCTTCCTGACTCCTGCCTGAAGGAGATGTCAAGAAACTCGCTTCTTACCTGCTTACAATTATTGTAATTTACGCCTGTTCCTATCTGTTTCCAGGCGATCTGTTCGTTTCTCTTTTCCAGAGTCTGGTAAGCTCTGGTTCCTTGAGAAACCTGTTGTCTGGTGTAGCCCTCGGTGTCCAGGTTCGCCATGTTGTGCGCTGTGGTGTTCAGTGCATTCTGGGAAGTCTGGAGTCCCGATGTACCTACATATAAGTTGGCCATAAGAGACATAAGTGATTCCTCCGATCTCTCTTTTACCCTAAAAATGGCAAAATTTAAGACACTACCGCGAAAAACGGTATTCACCCGGGTGGATTATCTACATGCATCTCGTACCACTCCGCAGAGTGGTACGTTATTGCTTTGCATCAAACCCGCCCGATGTGTAACCTAAACATTCGCCTGTAGTGTCTGCAGCTCTTGAGTAATTCGCCGTCTGTGGAGCTCTCTTAGACGCCTGGATGATGTTCATTTCGAACTGAACCATCTCGATGGAGCTTCTCAACAGCTCCTGGTTCTGTCCGTTTACACGTCTGACATTGTCAGCAACGGAAACGAGCTTATCCCGCTGCACAGCCAGATTTTTCTGATCCACCGGGCGTTTCTCCAACACCTGGATCAAATCGGTCAGTTTTAATGAATCAACATCCATGTTGAGTACATTTGCAATATCAGTCATAGCGGTTACCCGCTGCTTTTCAAGAGACTGGATATCGCTGATAACGTACTGCTCCTCATCCGTGATATCTGCAAGTGCCTTCAGATCACCTTTGATAATGATAGATGTCTTCCGGCTCGATAATCCCAGTAATTTTTCGTAACATGAACATTCCTGATCCAGAACGTTCACAAGATTTTCCATTAAACTAGCCACTGGAATCATCCTCCTGTATTAAATTGATGTGTAAGCTTTAGAGTAGCTCTTCGTACTTTGCCAGTAACTTATCAGCAAAAGCCTCTCCACTCACATCATAAGTACCATTCTTAATAGCAGCTTTCAACGATGCTACGACATCTTCCCTGACATCGGGAGCAGCGCTCACAGCCTGTTTAGCAACCTGAATATCCTTGCCGATAGAGGAGAAAGAAACAGTATCTCTCACATCGCCGGTCTTCTTGGCCGCCTGTGGTTTACTTATTTTGTTGTTTGAGTAAATCTGCTGAACCTGACTGTATGCTTCTATTCGCATATCTTTTCCTCCTTCCCTGGAAGATTTTTGACTTTCTACTACATTTATCGGTAGAAGTCGCCATTACTTTAGCCTTTTTTACGAAATCCCCCAAATCTAATTTCCCAAGGCAAAATGGCTAAAACGCAACCAGGGTCTACACTTTTTGCTTTTGTCGATTATTATATCGTCATTTATATATAAAACTTTAGAGTTTTTTTATAATTTTTCAAAAAAAATTTTTCTGCACTATCCGATATATATTGTGACAGCTAAGGAAAGCATGGATCTTCATGGATGAGTAACACTTCATCACGATGGAGGTTCATTTTTTTATGCCCTAAAAACCTCCATCAGGTTAAGGAGGTACCATGAAAATTGCACAAAGTAACGTAAACCTGGTCTCCAGCCACAATTATTATGAGGAGAACCGCGTCACAGTCCAGACCGGGGTATTGACCCGCAGCGCCTTCATGGACTCTCTTGAGGGCCAGCAAAAGAAATTTGACTCGCTGGAACTCACTGAGACAGCCATGGACGACGCCCCCGTCAGCAGCGAAACCTACACTTCCCTTCGCCCATCCCGGAATGAGTACCTTGGAACGGTGGAATCCTCGCTGGAAGACCAGATCGCAGAGCTCAGAAGCCAGATCCTGAACACCATAATGATGCTCCTTCAGGCTCTGGGCGGGGACAATCAGAGTAAGGGCTACCGCCATACCCTGTCCCGGACAGCCGATCTTTTAAATGCCGGCTCCTTTGTAAGGACCACCACGGTCACTGCCACTCATATCGAGCAGGAGGCCACCACCTTTTCCGGCAGCGGAACGGCTCTGACCGAGGATGGAAGAGTCATCGACTTTGGCGTCAGCTTCTCCATGTCCAGGCAGCTCTGTGAGTACGCCGGCATCAGCATGAGCTCGGCGGTAAGCCTGATCGATCCCCTTGTGATCAACGTAGGAAGTGACGTAACCCACATAAGCGACCAGACCTTCTACTTCGACCTTGACTGCGACGGAATGGATGACAAGATTTCCAATCTTGGAAGCGGCTCGGGATTCCTGGCCCTTGACCTTAACAGCGATGGCAAGATAAACGACGGAAGCGAGCTCTTTGGGGCAAAGAGCGGCGACGGCTTTAAGGACCTTTCCATCTACGATAAGGATGCCAACGGCTGGATCGACGAAAACGATGAGGTCTACGACCTGCTCCGCATCTGGATCAGAAACGAAGATGGCACCGACACCCTCATGACTCTTAAAGAGGCTGACGTGGGAGCCATCAACCTGGGAAGCGCAGATACACAGTTCTCCCAGTACAACAGCGCCTTCTCCCTCGGCGGAGTAACCCGCTCCTCAGGAATCTTCCTGAAGGAAAGCGGAGGCGTCGGCCTTGTGCAACAGGTCGACCTGGCGGCAATGTAAGGCGACGCGCAGTTATTTAAAAAACAAACCATTATGCCGGAAAGCGCCCTTCCCGGAGGTCCCGGGAGGGGCGCTTTCTATTATTCTTTACTGTGTTCTTAAGCTTGAATAGCCCTCAACATTAAGGCTAAAGTCGCTGCGATCCAGTGAGAAATTCGGATTGTAATAGGGATCTCCCTTATCGAGCACAGCCTTCCACTTGGTCCTGAAGTGCTCTGACTCTTTCTCATAGCGCTCTGCGTTCTTGCCCTCAAGGTCCAGGCCTCGTGACAGGGACTCGTAGTGGTAGAGCTCCGCAAATGGCGTAAATACGTTAAGATAGCCTTTCTCTCTGAGCTTCAGGCAGAAGTCCACATCGTTGAGGCTCACCTTAAAGCCCTCGTCAAAGCCACCAACCTCGTCATACTTGGCTCTTGATACCATGAGGCAGGCACCTGTAACGGCGCTGACATCCTGGGCGTAGCACAGACGTCCCATGTATCCCAGATTCATTCCGGCCTGTCCGTAGTGGGAATGACCCGCAGTCCTGTGGGCTCCCAGTTTCAAAACGACGCCTGCATGCTGAATCTTTCTGTCGGGGAAGTAGAGCTTGGCGCCAACCGCGCCCACATCGCTCCTCTGAGCGTACATAAGAAGCTCTTCCATCCAGTTGACCGTTATAACAGAAGTATCATTGTTCAAAAGAACTATATACTCACCGGTAGACTGTGAAACGCCGTAGTTAACAACGGCAGAGTAGTTAAAGCCCTCTTCGCCTGCGGCAGAAGCTCCCGCCTGAGCGGTCTTGTAGGCAGTGTAGTCCACAACCTTGACGATATCCTTGAGGGCACCGGTCTTAAGCTCCTCGTAATAGCCGCGGATCTCAGAGCCCTTGGAATTGTTCTCAACAACGATGATCTCGTAGTTGTCGTAAACCGACTTTTCGTAAATGGAATCTATACACCTCTTAAGATCCTCAGCGTGCTCGCAGTTGGGGATCACGATGGAGATCCTGGGTGTTCCCTTAACCTCGTAGGTGATCTTAAAGATCGTCTCAAAGGCTCTTGTACTTGTAATCTTGAAATGGTCGTAGCCGTGGCGCCTTAAATGGTCTGCCACAGCGCCCTTGGCAGCATCGATTGCGTAGGGCTTGGCGTTGATATCAGAAGCAACGGAACCTGCGTGGGACCTCCAGTAATACAGGAGCTTGGGCACATGCACGATGTGCTCCGCTCTGTCGGTGAGACGCAGGATCATGTCATGGTCCTGGCTTCCGTCAAACTTAGTCCTGAAGAGCTCTGTTCCATCCAGCAGCGTCCTCTTAAATACGCTGAAATGACAGATATAGTTGTTGGCCCTTAAGTTATCGATGGCGTAATCGGGCTTAAAGTGCATGGTTATCATCTTGTTGATGTCATCACCCTTAAAGGTGGTCTCATCACAGTAGATGTAGTCCGCATTCTCCTCATTGATGGCCTTCACATACCAGTACAGAACCTCGGGATGCAGAATGTCATCATGGTCAAACAATCCGATGAACTCACCGTCAGCCAGCTCCAGGCAGTGATTGGTGTTGCCGGAAATACCCTCATTCTTCTCAAGCTTCATGTACTTGATCTTGCACTTATCCTGCAAAAGAGCTCTCGCATCAGCCTGGTATTCCTTGACGATAGCTGCAACCTGCGGTGCATGCTCCGCATCAGAGCCATCCGCCAGGCACAGCTGCCAGTTTCCGTAGGTCTGAGCCAGCACTGACTCGATCATATCCCTCAGAAACTTCTCGGGAGTATTATACAAAGGCACCAGAATAGAGATCTGCGGCATCTTCTCAAATACCGCGCTCTCCTGCTGCTTCCTGGTCTCCTCGGATGGGAAGCTCTCAGTGCCGTAATGGGTCATGGCCTTCTTCTCAACCTGCTTGTACTTGATCTTGGCGATAACGCCCTTTAAAGAGCCCTGGTTTCTGACCCTGTCTCTCTGTCTGATAACCCAGTGCATGGCATTTCGCGCAGGGGTTGAGGCCTTCCAGATAGGATTGTTCTTTATCCTGTTGAGCTTAAACTCAAGCTCCTGATTCTTGTCCTCAAGCTCTGCAATTCTGCCCGCAAGATCGGCAGTCTTTAATTTTTCCCGCTCGTAAGCGGCTTTGTAGTCCATTTCTGACATTTATTTCCTCATACGTTTTAAGTCATTTTTCCCTGCAATCAGGAAAAATCATGACTTTGCTGGTTTGATTTTCAATATGTTCGGTACCCAGTTGATCAGCTTGAGACGGCTGGTCCTGTCGATGGCCAGCATTCCGATCTGGTAATAACCGGCCGGCAATGTTTCTCTGGCTATCCTGAGCTTGTAACCTGTAAGGTCCACGTTGACCTGATCCTGGAGCCGCACCCTGATATCCGGGCGATACCACACATAGGGATCAAAGCTGTAAACCTTGGGCCCCGCAGGACCTGCGCCCTCATCGGTACGCTCAACCTTGCGCAGCAGGAGCTTCTTGTCATAAACAGCATTATCAGAGCCGATGACAAAGCTATAGCCCTTCAGGAAGTAGCCCTCCTCGTTGCCCGTGGCAGTCACGCCGTAGAGCCAGTTGTCCATGGTTCCGTTGTACTCGCAGCCGATCCTCAGGCACTGATCCTCCCTGGCGCCGCGGATCCCCTTGTCGTGGATGGTAACCGCTGCAAATCCAAGGTCGGAAACCGGCAGATAATCCTCCCTGGGGATGATGGCCGAAATAGTCTCATCCTCGGTGAGATGCGGGCTGTAGAAAGGATCCACGTTGTAGAGATGGGAATGCCTTGTCATGAGGCGGTCACCCTCCTCCGCAAGTCTCTCCATCTTCTTGGGATCAAGGTTATCAAGCCCCCTGGTCAGGGACTCGTGATGATACAGATAAGTGTGATTGCAGCAAACATTGTAGTAGCCCTTTTCATGGACCTGATAACAGAAATCCACATCGTTAAAGGCCACCTTAAGATCCTCGGGGAACCCTCCCACGTCGCTGAACTTCTTGCGGCTTATGAGAAGACAGGCCGCTGTGACGCCGATCATGTTGTGGATGCCCCTGTTATATCCAAAGTAATGACTCTTGTTGTCGTGCATCTTCTGAAGCTTGTGCACCGGTCCTCTGCGGACGTTGGCGATACCCGCATGCTGGATCAGATCGCCATCCGGGTACAGAAGCTTGACTCCAACAGCACCCACGTGCTTGAGCTGAGCCTGGGAGAGCATCTCCCTGAGCCAACCCTCCTTGACGCACTCAATGTCATCATTCAAAAACAGCAGATACTCTCCGGTACAGTTCCTGACTCCCTGATTGCACATATGGGAGAAATTGAACTCCTGGAGCTTGTAGATATAGTTGATCTTCTGCAGGCCGTTCTTTCTGGGTGCGCGGGATGCGTAAACTCCGTACTTGACCCTGTTGGCGGCGCTGCTGCCGTTGTCGATGATAACGATGTCGAACTGAATGTTCTCATCGGTGTTGGTCTCAATTATTGAATTCAGACACTGCTGAAGAATCTCGGGATGATCCTTGGAAGGAATGATAATGCTGACCGTTGTGGGCTTTAACAGCATGTGCCTTGAGCTGTGGAATGTCCTTCCGTAGAACACATCCTGCTCAGGGCTCCTGTGGAACAACACTTCCCTGATGTGTCCAATGGGAAACTCAAGTCCCGTGCGCTTTCCGAAGGCATGCTCATGGATCGCCAGCATACAGAACAGTACGTCTGCCGACAAAAGAGATGCTTCCAGTCCGGTCTGCTCCACAGAGCCGCGCTTATTGGCGGTTCCACCCAGCATCCTCACTGCATTATCATATTCCGCTGATGATTCGTGCATGGTCTTGGCCCTGCACGCAAAATAACTGCCTATATAAAAGGCATTAAGATATGAATCAGGAGACCAGTCGGGTTTAAAGTAAGGGTGGATGTACTTTCCTCCCTTGGAAATCTCGTCCTCGTCTCCGTAAACTACGTTATGCTCCGGGTGGGTAATAAAGTACTGGCGGACAACCTCTGTGGCCTTCTTGACCAGCTTGCCCTTGGGGCTCACAAACAGGTACACCACATTTTCATCCGTCTTGGAGTTACCTACTTCCCAAACCTTGCCGTAGGGAATCACCTTAACTGTGGGCTCCGGAAGCTTGTGGGGGATCATCTCCCCGTCGGGCCCGGCTTCATACTGGATGGGAGCCTCATACTGACGAACGGGCTCCTTCTCCTGCTGGTGCTGCCACTTGTCATAGGCTGAAGACTTAGCAGCAACCTGCCTGTTATATTTTTTTATCCTGCTCTTTACAAGTGCTGTCTTTGCCAGGTCCTTAAGCATTTCCCCTTAGTCCCACTCCTCGTCTTTGTAAAAACGCGCTTCGCGCTTTTCTTTTATCTTCTTGCCAATCTTCCCCAGGATATTCTTATCTTTTTTGACAGGGGCTTCTTCCGCTTCGACCAGCGACTCCACGATGGCGTCTGCGCTGCGCTTGGGGATGAAGCTCATCAAAAGAGACAGCTTCAAGTGATTACGCTCCTGAACACTGAGGTTCCTGTCCTCCAGCCCAAACTCAATGTTGGGGTCGTCGGTGTTAAAGGCGAAGGTGTCGTCGGAGATCCACTCGCCGTTACATGGATGGATATCGATGTTCATGCCCTCATCCGAGAGAGACTTCCCATTCCATGTAGCTTTCAGGATGGTAACGATACAGGGCGCAAAGGCGGGATCCACCCTGACCTTCCTGCAATCCGCAGAAACCCTGATATCCAGATTGATTATATTGTTCTCGTCGTACTGCTCCTCAGGGAAGATTGAATCCTCCTCAGAGTAGCCCTCACCCTCATCCAGATAAATCTGAACACAGTCGTCGGGACGGGCCGCAGTAACTGAGCTTGTGAGTTCCTTGGGCACTATCACCTTGCGGCCGATCTTCTTGAAGATCTCAACCATAGACATACGGCTGCCGGTGACATATTTCTGGAAGGCATACTCCTCCTGAAGGAGAGCCTCCATCTCTTTATCCGTAAGACCCAGACGGTCGTAAACCGGCTTGGGATCGAAGTGTTCGCGCTTGCGATCCTCCAGTCTGTAGCAGTAGAGCGCCCTCCAAACCTGCTCCTTGACCGGAATGCACTTACCGTAGGTCCATTCATAATCTATTATAGTCCAAATGGGGCCATTGACCATAACATTCGAGAATATCAGGTCGTAGTCCGATACGGGATAATCCTCTTTGTAACTGATCCTCTTGATGTACTCGTTGAGGAGCGCGTTGAAGCCCTCCATGTCGTCTCTGTCGATGCACTCATCAAGAAGGGAAGCCAGCGGAACTCCGTTGACAAAAGAAAAGATGGCACAGCCCTCTTTCTCGTTGAGCTGACAGTCGTTGATCTCCAGATCGCCGCCCCTGAACTTCTCAAGAAGATTAAGGTAAGCGTCGCGGATGCCGAAAACATGCTCTTTGGCAGCGGGGGTAAGAGGATATTTCTTGATGATCTTACGACCGGCCCTGTCGATGGCAATGTCGGTTCTAATCTTAAATTCGTCAACTCTGTCGTTGCTGTATTTGCTGTAGATGGTGTCAAAGCCCGGTCCGATGATGACCTCAAAGGAATTGGCAAAGTCAGGATACATGCCGTCTCTGACCAGTTCCTCGTAGGCGTGCTTCTCATTAAAGAGCACCAGTCTGTCGCGGTCGAAATTACGAACATTGTCCTGAAGCTCTCCGAACTTTGGCAGATAATAATCCGAGTGCAGCATGGTCATGAGCTTGTAATCCGGATAAGGATAATAGAAATGGAACTCGTTCATGCCGCATTTCTTGAAGATATTGATAAGACCGTTTCTGGAAAAGGTCTTGGCAACGCTGTCGGGAGAATAACCCTCGATACCGGTAAAGTAGGTGCCAAGGTGATCCTCGGCGCAGCCTGCCAAATACTTAAGTCCCAGACGGTTCTCGATGGCGATGACTATTCTGCCGCCCTTTTTAAGGTGCCTTCCCAGCATCCTCAGGAACCTGTCGTAGGGGTTGTCAGTGCCGATGTAGCCCTGGCCGTACTCAAAAACTCCGATGAGGAAAATATAGTCAAAATCCTTGGGAAGATCGGGCTCGATGTCCCTGAAATTACCCACGTGAATTGTAACGTTGTCGCAGTCGCTGTTCCTGGTGGCGTTGATCTCGGAGCGCCTTCTGGACAGGTCGCAGGCCACTACTTCTTTTGCCTTGGAAGCAAGCATACCTGTGATTGCGCCGCAGCCTGAGCCCACCTCAAGGACCTTGGCCTTGGGATCCATGGGGATCCATTCCACGATGTTGGCACGCTGGTCGGAAAGATGGTAGAGAATAGGCCAGCTGCCCCGCTCCTCGATTATCTTCTGGTAATCCTCCTTGGGATGCTTTTTGACAATCTCAAGAAGATCGTTCTCTATAGCTCCGTCGCTGTAGAGATCGACCCCCGAATAATGTTTGAAGTTGAGGCTCACGCCGCCAATCTTTATAACTTCTTGCATCTTATCGTTCCTCAAAGATGCACTCGCATGTCAATGAAATTCCCTTCGGGAAAGGACATGCTCGCACCTGAATCATTCTGTTACGGCCTCATCAGCTGGTGATTCGGCCTGTTTGTTTACTGGTTATTTACTGTCCGTCACTACACACTTGGACTCCATGTCGTAGTAGCCCACAGTGTTCTTGTCGGAAACAACAGTTACATTGAGGGCGTCGTAGAGACGGTGATAAACCGTGAAGTCGTTCTGCTCAAAGCCTGTAACTCCAAAGCTCAGCAGGTACTCGCCCCCCTGAAGGGTCATCTTCTGGGCAAAAGAAATATCTTTTACCGAACCGGCCTTGACGGGCTCAAGAAAAGCCTTCTCCACCATGGAGTTGGTGCCGGTGATCTCAATGCCCATGATATTCTTAAAAGTAAATGCAAATATGGGGGCTGCCACGTCCTGATTGAAGCGGACCCTCATGTGAACTGCAAAATCAGTGCCCTTGATAATGGAATTGCTGACATTTCCTTTATCATCGGTTACGTAGAACTCCTCGATGGTGGCTGCGCCGTCGCCGTATTCCAGAGTGTCGTCTGCCTTACCGGCGGTAGCCTTAGCATCTGTGGCCTTGGCTCCGGATGCCTTGTCGTCGGAAGTTTTGCCGTCTGCGGCCTTGGCTGCGGCTGCACGGATCTCTTCATCGTCCAGCAGATTCTCCACCTCACTCTTGGGAAGCGGATACTGGCCCACCAGCACCTGCTTGTAAATATCTATCATCTTCTTGGGAGTTCCCTCTCCCAGGAGCACGCCCTGATTTAAGAGGACGGCTCTGTCGCAGTATTTGCTGATGCTGGACAGATCGTGGGAAACAAAGAGGATGGTCTTGCCCTTCTCCTTGAACTCCTCGAATTTGTGATAACACTTGGCCTGGAAGAATACATCACCTACCGAGAGGGCCTCATCTACAATGAGGATCTCCGGGTCAATGTTGATGGCAACGGCAAAGGCCAGTCGCACAAACATACCGCTGGAGTAGGTCTTGACGGGCTGATAAACGTAGTCGCCAATGTCGGCAAACTCCAGAATGGCGTCAAGGCGCTTGGTGATCTCTTCCTCTGAGAAACCGATCATCATGCCGTTCAGGTAGATGTTGTCGATTCCGTTGTACTCCATGTTAAAGCCTGCACCCAACTCAAGAAGAGCGGAGATGTGGCCGTCAACGTTGACTTCTCCCTCTGTGGGGGAGAGGACGCCTGTGATGATCTTAAGGATGGTGGACTTTCCGGAGCCGTTGGTACCGATGATACCGACGGTTTCGCCCTTCTTAACCTTGAGGTTTACTTTGTTTAGGGCGAGGTGTTCCTTGTAGCGCTGCTTGCGCCGTCCGGGAAGTCCCAGGGAGTCCTTGAGGCGGTCCATGGGTTTGTCATAGAGTTTATAAATTTTGGTGAGGTCTTTGACCTCAATGGCATAATCTTTATCCATATTTATACCTTAGTTGATAAATGATACGGATTGCTCCGCTTCGCTCCCGCAATCCTGCAAACATTCAGAAATCGATCCGCTCATTCTTCGCGTATCTTTTTTCTTCATGTTTGTTCGGTCTTCAAGGTCCCAGGAAAAATCATACGAGTACGATTTTTCCTGGGACTTTGAATCCCTTGTATCATAATACGTCTGCGAAATGCGTTTTGCTGCGTTTGAAGATCAATGTGCCGAGGCAGAAGCAGGCAACCACGAAGATCCAGAAGTAGGTCGATGAGTAGAAATGCTCAAAGAACCAGGAATCTCCGTAAATAGAGTTGCGGAAGCCCTCCACGATGTAAACCATGGGGTTGAGCTTCACGATCCACTTAAACCTGTCGGGTACTATATCAATGTTCCAGAGAATAGGTGTAGCCCACTGGAACAGCTGAAGTCCTATTGAAATAATCTGTAATAAATCCCTGAAGAACACCACGATTGCGCAGGTGGCGTAGCTTATGGACAGCACAAGAATAAACTCGCAGCCGATGTAATAGATCAGCTGGAGCCAGTAAACACTAGGATAATACCTGTAAACACAGGCGATTATCATGAGTACGCCGATGAAGAAAAGATGGATAAACATAGCTGCGATGATCTTGATAATAGGCAGAATGCTTATCTTAAAAAGAACCTTCTTAACCAGGTAATTGTACTCAAGAAGTGACGTTGTGCCGTTAGTGAGGGCTTCTGAAAAGAAAAACCAGGGTACAAGTCCGGCTGTCAAAAACAGGACGTATGGAACCTCCACGCCTCCTGAAACCGCCTGTGCTCTGGATTGGAAAACCCTGTCAAACACAATATAGTACATAACAACAGTGACCACCGGCTGAGCCAGTGCCCACACAATTCCCAGGTAGGATCCTGCGTATCTCTTTTTAAAGTCGTTGACCGCAAGGCGCTTTATGAGCTTCCTTGAATGGAACAGCTCAACCGGCAGCACCAGCAGTCTATCGTACCAGAAGAAAATCAAGATGCAGCTGATACCGATAAGGAGGCATCCGCAGATCTTCTTGAGTCTCTCCGTGTCGGGATCCGCCAACGGGTTGTTATGAAAGACTAAAAGAAGTGCCAGAATAAGCGCCAGAGTATAGAAAATACCCAGCGCCAACGGCTTGGTAAATTTCTTAGCTCCTTGCGGCAAAATCCTTAAATCCTCCCCACTTTGTATCCCTGTCAGAGAAGTTGAGCTCAACGCCCTCCTGAAGAGGCCACTCTACTCCGATGTCGGGGTCGTTCCAGATAAGTCCTCCCTCATCCTCGGGATGATAAAAGTCTGAACACTTATATGCAAACTCTGCATAATCTGAAAGTACTAAAAATCCATGGGCAAATCCCTTGGGAATAAAGAACTGCTTCTTGTTCTCGGCAGTAAGCTTAACGCCATACCACTTACCAAAGGTCTTGGAATCCCTTCTGAGGTCAACGGCCACGTCAAAAACCTCGCCGTTTATGCAGCGAACCAGCTTGTCCTGAGGATGCTCCTTCTGGAAGTGAAGTCCTCTTAAAACGCCTGCCTTGCTGGCCGACTGGTTGTCCTGAACGAACTCCACGTCGATACCTGCCTCAACGAAATCATTCTTGTTATAGGTCTCTACAAAGTATCCTCTTGCGTCACCGAAAACCTGAGGTGTGATGACCTTAAGTCCCTCGATTTCACATGTTTCTACAGTAATCTTACCCATTTCCTTAAATCTCCATTAGTTATTTTTTCAGGGAGTTCCCACAACGGAATCCCCCGGTATGTACTCTCCAAAGCCTCCGGGTGGCGCCTCGGGCACGGTTGTCAGATATCCTGCCCCGTCACCGCCCATTCCGGGCTCAGGCTGAGGATTGGGGTTCTGAAGTTCCCCCACAACTGCCATTCCGTTGCCGCCCTGCTCTTCTTCGCCCAAAGAGCTCTCATCTGTGGCTGCTTCGTCTTCCGAAACGCCGGTCTTCTGAATAACCACCACGGACGGAATCTTCTCAGTCTCGTCAAAAAAGTCATCATCTAAGGTGAAGGCATTGAGGTTGTCCCCTATCTGCTCACCGTAGACTGTTGTATCCGCAGCGCTCTCCTGGGGAGTCTCCTCCTGCTGAGTAGCAGGTGCCTTACTCTTGCCCCAGCCAAAGAGGCTGTTTATCTTGTCTGTATTGGTGGCATACACGATCACCAGTACCAGGATGAAGGCACTGATAATAGTAAGTATTGCCATTCTGAATACTCTTCTGTCCATATGATTGCCTCCGAGGATTAAACAAGGAAGTCCCGCCTCGCTGCGCTCACCGTGACACGTTCGCACTAAACTCAGCTCCGCTTCGTTAAGTGCTCACAGCCCATTAGCCACCTCGACCAGATACTTGCCGTAATCTGTCTTCATCAGGGGCTCCGCCAACTTAAGGAGCTGCTCCTTGTCGATGAATCCGCGCTTGTACGCAATCTCCTCGATGCAGGAAATGTAAAGTCCCTGCCTCTTCTGGAAGGCACAAACGAAATCGGATGCATCAAGCAGTGAATCGTGATTGCCTGTATCAAGCCATGCAAAGCCACGTCCCATGGTCTCAACCCGCAGCTCGCCGCGGTTTAAGTACTCATTGTTGATGCTGGTGATCTCAATCTCACCTCTTGGTGAAGGCTTAACATTGGCAGCGATCTCAACAACCTTGTTGTCGTAGAAGTAAAGTCCCGGAACCGCATAATTGCTCTTGGGATGCTCGGGCTTCTCCTCGATGCTGATGGCCTTGCCGTTCTCATCGAACTCAACAACGCCGTAGGCTCTGGGATCTCTTACATAATATCCGAAGATGGTAGCTCCGCTCTCTCTTGAAGCCACCTCTCTTAAAAGCTTACTAAAGCTCTGGCCGTAGAAAATGTTATCTCCAAGAACCAGTGCAACAGAATCACTTCCTATAAAATCTGCGCCGATAATGAACGCATCCGCAAGTCCTCTGGGCTGATCCTGAATAGCATACTTAAAGGTCATTCCCAACTGACTTCCGTCTCCAAAAAGCTCCTCAAATGCAGGAAGGTCTCTGGGTGTTGAAATGATCAGAACCTCTCTGATACCTGCCAGCATCAATGTGGAAAGCGGATAATAGATCATGGGCTTGTCGTAAACCGGCATCATCTGCTTGGACATTGCTCTGGTCAGCGGGTAAAGACGTGTGCCTGAACCGCCTGCAAGAATTATACCTTTCATGGATATCTCCTTTTCCTAAAAAGACAATATATTACACGGGATTACTTTCCGGAGTACATTGTTTCGTAGTATTTCTCGTAGTCGCCGGAAGTTACATGCTCCATCCATTCCTGGTTGTCAAAGTACCACTTGATGGTCTTGCGGATGCCTTCCTTGAACATGGTCTCAGGCTCCCAGCCGATCTCAGCCTTGATCTTGTCAGGTGCGATGGCATAGCGGCGGTCATGTCCCTTTCTGTCTGATACATACTTGATCAGATCGTAGGACAGGTGCGCCTTGCGAGGATCTGAATCATCCAGTTCCTCTCTGAGTGTATCAATGATAGTCTTAACGATCTCTATATTCTGCTTTTCATTGTGTCCGCCAACGTTGTAGGTCTCGAAGAGTCTTCCCTTCTCCTGAACCATATCGATAGCCTTGGCGTGGTCCTCAACGTAGAGCCAGTCACGGACATTTTTGCCGTCTCCGTAAACAGGAAGATCCTTGCCCTGAAGCGCATTGTTGATGATAAGAGGAATGAGCTTCTCAGGGAACTGGTAAGGGCCGTAGTTGTTGGAGCAGTTGGTGATATTGGCAGGGAACTTGTAGGTATCCATATATGCCTTCACCAGCATGTCTGAGCTGGCCTTACTTGCTGAGTAAGGGCTGTGAGGATCGTAAGGTGTGGTCTCATAGAAATATGCATTGGGATCCTCATCCAGTGAGCCGTATACCTCATCGGTTGAAACGTGAAGGAACTTCTTGCCTTCCTTGAAGGATCCGTCGGGAAGCTCCCAGGCTTTCTTGGCTGCATTGAGCATTGTTGCTGTGCCCAGCACGTTGGTCTGAACGAACACCTCGGGATTTACGATTGATCTGTCAACGTGGCTCTCGGCTGCGAAATGCACTACTCTGTCGATGTCATTCTCAGCAAAAATCTTGTTGATGGCCTCTCTATCGCAGATGTCAGCCTTAACGAAGGTGTAATTGTCCCTTCCCTCAACGTCTCTGAGGTTCTCAAGGTTGCCTGCATAAGTCAGCACGTCCACGTTGATGATGCGGATCTCGTCGCCGTACTTCTTAAACATGTAGTTAATATAATTGGAGCCGATAAAGCCCGCGCCTCCTGTAACCAGGTATGTTCTCATTTTGTAGTTTCCTTTCTATTTGTCAGGGCACAGTCACCCATCTTTATCTTTTTATTCACGGTGATAGTATAGCACAAGTGAGGGTTAAGTAGAAGAGACCCATGCTATAGCACATATATCTGGGCTGCGGGAAGATCATGGAGCCCGTAACCACGCTGTTTACGGCGATCCCCACAAGCACGATAAAGCCCATAAGGATAACTGCGTGGCGGTAGTCCTGCACCACACTTCCCTTGCTGAGCTTCTGCCTTGATGTTCTGATCATCAACAGCACAAACAGCAGCAGGTACACCGCATATATGACAAAAGAAATAACGACCAGCGCTCTGGGACTGATGTTGGCGTTGGATATTACAAAGGCCTTCAGTATATTTGCGAAAAAGACATATCGAATGCCCCTGTCATTTCCTGAGAAAATCTTGTTAAATCCGTTCTTTAGGAGTGCCCCAAAGAGTTTGGCTTCAATCTCATTTTCTTTTATCTGGGCATGGGTCCTGTCAAGCTCGGGATAGTGCTCCGCCACATATTCATCGCACATGGGCAGGGTCACATCAAAACCGATGACGTCGTAGGCCTCCGCGTAGTGGCTTGCCATGGAAACCCAGTCGCTGTTAAAGACTGTGGATGCGGCTCCCAGCTCATAGCCCGGGGCTGTGTCGATGGTAAGGCCCTGATCCACGCAGGTCTGATAAATCCTGTCATAGAGATCGGTTATGCCCGGATACTCGTCTTCCATCCGGGAAAAGAGCTGTCGGTCCTCCGCTTCTGCGGTATAAAGCAGGGTGTTAAGTCCTCCCTTACTGTTTCCGACGTGCTCCGCAAACACTCCGCGAAGAGCCAGGTTGTAGGTTCTGTCAAAGAGAAGCGTTGCCACAAAGGCCAGCACAACTGCTATGAATACCAGTGAAAATTTCTTGACCGAGCGATATCTTTTTACAAATAAATATAATATGAAGGCACAGCCTCCCCAGATTATGAGGGTTATGAGCATCTGCTTTCTGATGCTTGAAATGAGAAAGCCCAGGAGCGCCAACCTGATGAAGGCGTTCTTGTCATATTTAAGGAAGCTGTTTATAAGTTCAATGTTAAAGATGATAAAAAGGGGCATGGCCAGGGACTCGGTCATGATGGACTCCGAGTACATGGAGCCTCGCAGCGCAACGAAGCGGTTTAAGCAGCTCACACCGATCTGGGAGAGCACCGCTATGAACCCTAAAGCCATAGCTCTTTTGCCGGGGAGTGCTCTGTAACTGAGCTTGTAGATGAAGTTTCCCAGCATGCAGGTTGAGATTACCCATACGATGCTCTGAATGATCACTGCTCCGAAGAGGTAGGCTTCAAGGCCGTACAGAGGCGCTGTGATGCCCAGCTTTTGGAACGCCACTCGCAGAACCCAGAGAAAAAGCGGATAGACCGGTTCCCTCACAAAGTCCATACTGGTGTAACTGGGGCTGTCCACGCACCATTCAGGGCCGTCCAAAATCGCTATTCCCAAGAAAAATACTGCTGAAAGCGCCAGAGAGGTGAACTTGAAGATCTTCTCCTGCTTTCCGTGATCTAAATTGGCCATTTAAACTCCGTTCTAAATGTTTCTGATTAGTTGTAAAGAATGTTCAGGTCAACATTTCCGGATATTCCGGGGATGCTTCCCTTGGATGTATACTGCCACATGTCGTATCTTGTGGCGGTGTAGCTGGGTGAAGCCGCGTACTGGGCAAGCCAGATCTTGTAGGCTGTCAGCTGTGAGGTGTTGATGTACTTGGAGAGCCAGGTCTTGTTGCCGTAAACACCTGCCTTGTAGCCTGCGTTCTGAATGGTTCCGCAGAAGGCCCTGATGTTGGCGGTTCTCTGGCTGGCACTGATGGTATCACCGCGGCCGTTGCTGGCTTCTACGTCAAGGTACACAGGCATGCTGATGCCATAGCCCTTGATCTGATTGATTACCATGGAGGCTTCTTCAACCGCTTCTACCTCGTTAACTGCCTGGGTAAAGAAGTAAACACCTACTCTGAGGCCTGCCTTCTGAGCTCCCTGAATGTTGGCCTTGAACTTGGGATCCTCGATGAGAGCGCCGGCAGATGAACCTCTGTAACCGCATCTGATGATAACGAAGTTGACGCCGGAATTCTTGACCCTGTTCCAGTCAATATTTCCGTTCCACTTGCTGACATCGATGCCCATGGTTCCGGGAGAACTAAGAAGTGCTCCGTCGCCTCCGAAGGTGTACTTGGCGCCCATGATAACCTGCTCGCCGGTCACGTAATTTCCGTTCTTGTCATAGTAGTAGGTTTTGCCGTCGATGGTCTGCCATCCGGTGTATTTATAAGTTGTAGCTGCCTTCTTTATATAGAAGACAATGTCTTTCTTGTAGTAATCCTCAACTGTTGCTTCGCGGTAATTATCGCCATCCTTGACGTAAACGGGATTGCCGTTCTTGTCCTTAAGCTTGGCGGTCTTGGCCACAACGGTTACGTTGACGGTTGCATCGGAATAGCCTGTGGCTGAAACTGTGATGACGGTCTGGCCCTCAGCAACACCGGTTATCGTTGTATCTTTTACCGAAGCAATCTTGTCGTTTCCAGACTTGCAGGTAAGAGCTACCTTGCTGTCCTTGGACTCAAGCTTAAAGGTCTGGCCCTGCACCATGACTACCTTGGTAACCTTGACGGGTGCAGCCTCTCCGGACTTTTTCTTGACCGTAACCTTAACGATGACATCCGCGTAGTCCTTGGCAGAAACAGTGATTGTAGTCTCGCCCTCTGCCTTGGCTGTAACTTTTCCGTCCTTATCGACGGTTACAATCTTGTCATCACCGCTCTTGAAGGTCACTGCTGAAGGGCCTTTGGCGGTGAGCTTAGTGGTATCGTCAACCGTAAGTGTAAGAGCATCGGGGCTGACGGTAAATGTCTTGGCATCGGCCTTACTAACCGTTACTGTAGCGGTAGCGTCGCTGTAATCCTTGGCGGAGACAGTGATGGTTGCGGTTCCCTCTGCAACGGCTGTTACTGTTCCGTCCTTGGCAACCTTGGCAATCTTCTCATCGCTTGATTTATAGGTAACACTTGAAGGACCGGAAGCTGTGACCTTGGAGGTCTCGCCCACCTTAAGGTTCAGGCTTGACGGATTCAGGGTCATTGTCAGTGGATCGGCCTTGGTTACGGTTACGGAAACTGTGGCATCATTGTAATCTGCCGCAGAAACAGTGATCGTTGCGGAACCCTCAGCTACTGCGGTTACAGTTCCGTCGCTTGATACCGTTGCAACCGAATCCTTGGAGGACTTGAAGGTTGCACCCGACGGAGCTCCGCTGATGGTGCCTTTTTCGCCGGCCTTGAGGGTCAGTGAATTAGGGGTTACACTCATGTCCACGGGATCGCCCTTTGCAACAGAGACTGAAACTGATGCATCGTTGTAGCCCGAGGCTGTGATCTTGATGGTTGCTGAACCCTCAGAAACTCCGGTAACAGTGCCGTCGCTTGATACTGTGGCAACTCCGGTGTTGGAGGATTCAAAGGATGCACCTGACGGTGCTCCGCTGATGAAGCCCTGTTCTCCTGCCTTGATGTTCAGAGAGTTGGGGCTAACACTCATATCTTCCTTCTTGACAGGCTGTTCCTGCTCGCCATTTTCACCGTTTTCACCGCTTTCACCCTCTCCGGGATCTTCGGTTCTGGTCTCACCCGCAACATCGGGGTTCTCACCCTCAGTTCTTCCGCGGGATGTGGAAACAGTCATAACAGTGCCGAAGCCTGTTTTGGAACTGGAGGAAGGATCCTGAATGGCGCTCTTGTCCAGCTTCTCGTATTCGAAGCTGCTTCCGTCCTCGCCTGCTGCGGTCTTGGTGCTCTCAACGTACTCAACGGTATCCTGAAGAGCGGATTCGATAACGTCCTGAACCGCAGTATCCTCAACCGCTGCGTTGACCTGGGATTCCTTCTTGATCTCGTTGGACACGTCAACGGCCTTCATCTCGACAGTGTCCTTAACTGTCAGAGACTTGGTAGTGGTGTCAACTGTATAATCCGAATATTCGGAAGCAAGAGCCTTGGGTGTGATCTTATAGGTTCCCGCTGTAATGTTGCTCTTGTAGATGATGCCGTCCATGTCGTGGTCATCATAGGTAACCTTGGTACCGTCGGGGGTGACCACCTCTATCTCAAAATGAACGTTGGCAACAAGCCTGTTGGTCTCGGAGTTAATGAACTTCACCTTCATGTCACTTTTAATAGAAGTAAGTGTCATGGTGATGATGGTGCTCTTGTTCTCCTCGATTATCTCTTCTTCGGTGGGCTCCTCTTCCTCTTCGATGAGGTCTGCTGCCATGGCCTTGGCGCGCTGTGCATCAGCCACAGCTATGAGGCCGCTCTTTCCGATCATATCGATGCCGTCAAGAGAAGTTCCCACTTCGGCAAAGGCATTGATGTCGTTCTTCTTATCTACTGCCTTACTGTAGAATATGCCCGTGGCGATTCCGCCTGCCAGCAGGATAAGTGCCACTACAACTGCTATTCGCTCTACAACGCTGCTGTCACGGAAGAAGCTCACGATCTTTCCGCCAAATGCGGCAAGAGGGCTCGCACCTCTCTCCCTGCGGTCTCTGCGGGAGCGGTCTCCTCTGCCGTGGTCGCGGCGTTTACGGCTATCGCGAGAATCGCGGCGGGAGTCTCTGTTGTCGCGTTCCCTGCGGGAGTCCGCCCTGTCTCTGCCGCGTTCCCTGCTGTCGCGGTCCCTGCGGGAGTCCGCCCTGTCTCTGCCGCGGGAATCGCGGTCTGCATTTCTGTCGCGGCGGGAATCTCTTCCTGCGCTCCTGTCGCGGTCTGCGCCTCTTGCCCCGGCACCTGCTGCCGCTGCAGCATAGTAGTCATCATCATCCTCGGGATAGTAATCATCTTCGTAATACTCATCCTCCGGGTAATCATCATAGTCATCCTCGGCGTAGTCATCGCGGTCGTATTCGTCATCGGCATAGTCGTTGCGTCCGTAGGCTTCGTCGGAGTATCTTTCGCGGTCGTATTCGGCAGCGTATCCCTGATCAGCGTAGACGCCGCGATCATAGGCCTCGCGGGTGTAGTCATCGGCGTAGCCTTCACGGTCATAGTCGTCGGCATAATCCTGATCAGCGTAGTCATCATCGGAATATCTGTCGCCGGTGTACCGGGCCGGACCTGCGTAGTCCTCGCCTGCGTACTCGCGTTGTTCTGTGTATCCATTGCCTACGTATGCATCATCAGAGTACTCCCTGTCACCTGAATACTCTTCGTCACCTGAATACTCTTCGTCATCTGCATACTTCCTATCATCGCGATAGTTGTCTTCGTAGAACTCGCCTTTATCACGGAACTCCCCATCATCTACATAGGTCTCATCCTCGGCATAATCATCGGGATATTCTTCGTCAGCATATCTTCCGGCGGGATTATTTTCATCGGGATATTCCTCGTCAGCATATCTTCCGGTGGGATTATTTTCATCGGGATATTCCTCATGGCGGTCATAGGCGCGGCCATGATAGTCGCGGTCAAAATCATCCGCCTCATCAAGCTCGCGATCAAAGCCGCCCATGGGCCGATATTCCCGGCCAGAGTCAGCTCTTTTGCCATCTATGAAATCGTCCTCATAATCATCGGGCTCAAGCTGGTCGCCGTACTGCTCCTCAAACTCCTCGTCAGGATAGTCCTCATCGTCATAGTCGTCATAATCATCCCCGGGATAGTCGCCGCCGAGCTCGCGGTCCCTATCGTCGAACTCGTCCCTGTAGGGTCTCTTCGTACGCTTCCCAAACAGTGAAATACTTTTTTTCATATTGTCTCCCCTTAAAACAAAAACTATATCTAGTGTCTTATTTTATTAGTGAACATACTTATGAGAATTGTACCATTTCTGACAAATATGGGCAACTTGGCGCAGATTTCACACAATTTTAATCTACGAAAAATGGGTATCAGCATAACTATATATTGTACGCAATCTTTACGACCGACAAATGAATTCTTATGCGGGGTGTCCATCCGCTTGCCGGCCTTGGGCAACAAAAAACACCACTGGTCAGATAGCAGCGGTGCTTTTTTGTAATTTATTATTTAGTGGCGTCACTATCGACGCTAACGCAGAACGCGCAGTAAAAAGATTCATTCATTATTCGCGGCTTTGGCAGCTGATCTGCGTTCTGAGGCCGCGAAGAGTGCATTGAAAACTCTATCATCAACCCCCGTTCTCATCAATTCATAAAAATTACTAACTCGAAATATGTTTCTTTCCATGTAGCAATGACTAACTGAAATTTAATTTTTGGCTCCCGGATTACATTGAGTCCATCTAGGTTTTCTTTATTTCTATTTTCTCCGCGCTTTGGAAAATGTGTGTAAGAACTGTGAACTGGACACGAAAAATACATATTCTCATACTATTAAATTTTATACACGGTATTTCGTTTGTAGCGGATCATACTGCAAAATATATTCAGAATAGCATCGCCTCAAAAATCATAGTCACTATGTTCAAAAACTTTACGGAAGCTGCTTAAATACTGGCTTTTCGGAGGGTCATCTTCGCACATTTAAAGCCCGAAATGCAACAAACTGCATCCCGGGCTTTTTATTAAAGTGATTATGGTCATCAATTGATAAGTTTATTTTGTGGCGACTTCAGCCGTTTCTCTCTGCAAAGTAGCTTCTCTATCCCATTTCTTCATAAATTCTCTGGTTACCTCCGCATCGGTCTTTACCCGACTTACTATGGAATCCATCTCTTCTATATCATCATCGATAGTTTCAGACTTTTCTCCTGATACAATTTATTTTAGCATACGCTTTATCCCGTTTGGACTCGGCAGTTTGGATAGCGATATTTTGCTGTATCCCGTTTGGATAGCGGTATTTCGCTTTATCCCGTTTGGGTAGCGATATTTCGCTTTATCCCGTTTGGATAGCGAAATTTCGCCTACAATCAATGATTTTACCTAACAAATTTCAATTTTTTGCCTTTTGGCAGGTAAAAAAACGGTTTTTAAAAACAGATAGATACTCTATATCATCAAAAATGCGTTTTTCTGATATTTTGAGGTGTTTTTTACCTGCCGATTTGCATTTTTTGCCAATTTGGCAGGTAATCGTCTAAAATACTGGCGCAACGACGGGTCAACGACGTTCTCAGTTTGCCAATTTGGCAGGTAATCGTCATAAAATGCTGGCGCAAAGACGGGTCATTTTGAGCTGACTTTGTAAGTGATAGGATAACTTATTTCCAAGACGCGCCACATAAAAGTGTAGCGAAGTTCCGGCAGATCCACCTGCCTCCCCACGCAAATCCCCCATAAAGACACAGAATCTCCACATTCTTTGCCTTCGTAATATGCTATGATTTTTTTATCACATAAAAATGTGCGATAAAGGAGGAAAGGTATGGACGCAGTAAAAAAGTATGGTTTAGTTGGAATTTTTGGATTGATGGCGATTGTTGCCGTCAACGCAGCAACTGTTTCAGATTTCCTGACAGGGCTGTTCACAGGATTTGGAATCACAATTATGCTCTATGCACTCTTTAAGATTGCAGCATCAATGAAGGCAGGAAAGACTCAGAGCAACGCCTGAGCAAGATCCGATCCTGCGGGGCATCAAAGCCTGCGCGGCGCTGAGGCCTAAACGGCATTCAAGCCCAAGCGGCGATCAAGCCCAAGCGGCGGTCAAGCTCGCGGGACATCAAACCTGCGCAGTGCTGAGGCCCAAGCGGCATTCAAGCCCAAACAGATTAAGAGCATAAGAAAAGCCGGATGTGACAGACTTAACAGTCGGTCGTCACACCCGGCATTTTTTATTCCCAAAACAGAAGGTCCCTGCTCAGATCCTCGCCGGATCGCAGCAACTTACATGCATCTGACAGCATCAGACCCTCGCCGGATCGCAGCAACTTACATGCATCTGACAGCATCAGACCCTCGCCAAATCACAGCAACTCACATGCATCTGACAGCATCAGACCATCGCCCCATCAGAACATGTAGTAAACCGCAATACCTGCCACGATCATCAGTCCTCCCACCACCTTGGTAGGGGTGAACTTTTCCTTGAAGAACACCCTGGACATGATCATTACGATTATATATCCGATGGGCTCCATGACTACCGTTCCCAGATATCCAAGGCCGCGATAGCAGACGATTGCTATGACCATGGCTATCACGATCATTCCGTAGCCTGAGATAACCAGAACATTCAAGTACTCACGGATCACGTTAGGATACTTCTTTTGTGCGCTCTTTTTAAGGAGCATCTGGGAGGATGAGGCGATAAGCTGGCTGACTAACGCCAACAGGAAGAAAACAGGATTCACATCACTCATGTCTGCCCTCCCCCGAATTCATTACAATAATTCCGCACATTACGATCAAAACGCCAACCACCTTGCCTGCGGTGATGCCGGTGTGGAATATCACATAGTTCCACAGCATGGACCACATTAGGCCAACTGACTTGTTGGCATAGGCGATGGACAGCTGGAAGCGCTTTATGACCTGCTGCCACATAATTGCGTAAACCGCCAGGATGCAGAACTCCAGCGCAAAATAGCCGATGTATCCCATTGAGAGAAACTCATACTCTGAAGCCATCTTGCCGGCCAGCGTGGACAGGGAATACACCAGAACCGAGAGCTGCAACAGCAGCAGATTGGCCACCAGACCCGGGCGTTTATTCTTCACAACATTTTCCATAAAACCTCCGTCACTCTCCTTCAGCCGGATAAACTACTGAAATAAAGTGATCTGCCATGTGTTCATTGCAGGCTGCATTCACGTGGATGTTGTCAAGAAGCCACTCGGAGCTGTTGTCATCGTGAATAGTGCCATAGTAGTTATCGATAAAGGTCACACCTGTGGCGCCTGAAATATCAAGCATGAACTGCCTGTAGGTTGTGAGCCTTCCGTTTCCAAAGTCATACATGTCACCGTTAACCAGCGCCCCGTTTGAATCATAGGCGTAGCACATGGGGAAAGACATGCACACAATCCTGATATAGGGATACTTCTCCTGGATCATCTTGATTCCTGCATTCAGCGCGCCGCTGTAGGTCACGGGGTCGCTGTCGTTGTCGGGATTAAGACCAATCCTGAGACTGATGTAATCCTGGGCATCATAGAATATCACAAGGGTATCAACCGTCTTTAAGTCAAGATTCTGCAGAGCCTCTGCGCTGTAGTCATAGGTAGAATCCTCAAACTTGGTAGCCGCGCTCATAAGTGGCGAATAATCCTGATTCACCAGGCACTGAGCCACATTATAAAAGCTGAAATAATCCAGCGGATAGTCATCTGAAGCCTGGGCATTCTTTAAAGCCACAGTAGAGCTGGGGAATCCGGCATTTACCACGGTTGCACCTGTCTTTTTCTCCACCATCTGTGAAAAACCGTTGTCGTCCTTGTAATAAGTCAGGATATCGTTACCCAGCATAAGGATCGTCTCCTTGCCGTCATCCTCGCCGAGAGCCTTCTTATCCTCGGGCAGCAGGAACACCTGATCCTCCACCTCTACCTCGAAGTCGCCCTCAACAACGCCTTCTGTCTCCACTGTTCCCATGTTCCAGCGGACCAGCTTGTAAACAGAAAAAACCAGCACTCCAAGGATAATCACGATAGCTGCAATATGAGCCCATCTCGGAACTCTGAAGCCACCACCGTTGTTATCGTTGCCGCCGTCTGTCTTAATATCATTCATATCAAGATCCTCAGCTTCTTCGGGGCCAAGACCATTCTTATTCATATCCTCCGCCATAGTTGTCTCCTCTCTTTTGTCACCAGTCCTTGCCGAGCAGCTCCTCGTAATCGAAGCCCTCCACCATCTCCCGGACAGCCGACAGCTCTTTTGCCATCTCCCGGGAAGAGTGGATCTCGTAGGAACCGTTACTAAAGCATTCTACCATAAATCTGTTGATCTCGGGCTTATAATGTGAATAATCCGCGTAGTTGTTGAGGTCCAGCACCTCGGGCATTGTCTGAAAATAAAAGACATGCACATTTTCGTACTTCAAAAGTCTATCCGTCACGTAACTGTACTGGGCCAGCGCCGCCTCGTAGAAGTTCTCCTGCTGCAGGTTGTGCCAGTACAGGATGCTGTAGGGCGGGTAGAAAAAGTAAAACTCAGTCTCGGGATGGGCCTCCACAAAGGGCAGGATGTTCTCATCCAGGTTGGTCTCCGTGGCCTGCAGCACTTCTTTGGTGTCGATGGGCTCCGTGGCCTTCTCCGGCTCTTCATAGGTATGCATCACCCACTGAATGTTGTAGTAGTCCGGGGTCCACCAGCTAAAATAGATCTCCGAAAGATCGGACCCGCGGCCCTGGATCACCGGCCTTGCGATGTATTGGAGCAGCACGTCCTTGTTGAGCAAGTAGTTTACGTCGTTGATAGGCTGCTCGTCATAGAGATACTCAGGAAGCGGATACTTGGTCTCCGCAGGGTCCGCCGTCATGGTCGGAATATCCATGGCAAAAAAGACAGCTCGGACAGGCTCTGTCTGCCTGGCAAGAGTATTCTCATCAAACACGATGGACAGAATGTTGTAATCGTCCCTGGGATAAGCCCCGCTGTAGCTGACTTTCAGGGTATCCAGCCCCATGATCTCGCTAAAATCGTCGGTGTCAAAGTTGACGGTCATGGAGGATCCGATGATGCAGCTGTCGTAGACCATGTTCTCTGCCATTCCGGGGTTCTGACTCAGCTGATTGTCCACCACATAAGGGAAATCCTTAAGCGGCGCATGGTAATGGAAGAAGGGATCCACGTACACCACAAGGGCCGCGCAGAGCCCAAGCCCCAGGACCACCAGGGCCAGCAGCAGCGCAAAGAGCCTCTTCATCTTATTCTGTTTTGTCTTGTTCTCGTCAAAAGACATTTCGGGTCAATCTCCTCTACAGGCTAATCGGCAGGTAATGCGGGGCTAAGCGTCCACAGGCTCTTCCTCCCGGCGCCCGTTAGAAATTCATATATAGGAAGGTGCTGACTCCCGCAAAGCTGAGGATGCACCAGATAAGCAAAATTGCTGTAAGAACCGTGGTTCCAAGACCGATCACGGCTTTCTTTGCCATGTTGATCGCGTTGTCTCTGAAGAAGATCATAAACACTGCGACTATTAAAAAGAGCCACAGGCAAGAATCCCATGCACCGGGAAGGCGCATGATCGGTGTGACCTTGATCACGTACCAGATCTCATCCAGCTGAAATGCAGATGAAATCCCTGCGGCGATTGGTTTGCTTCCACCTGTGAATATGCGAGTTATGAGATGGACCGCATCTGCGACAGTTCGGGCTCTGAAGAATACCCAGGCTGCGGTCACGTAGGTAAAAGTCAGGAGGCGCTTTATGGCTGTTGCCAGGATGTCTGTTACTGTGCGGGTCTTGGTGGATCCGGAGGCCACATCTTCCGATGAATTGTGGCTCTCTTCTTTCGCCACTTTGCCGGTCCCGGTCCCGGCTGTCTTGGTGCGTCTCTGCATCGCCCTGGTCACCAGGTACAGCGTGCCGTGCATGGCGCCCCACACTATGAAGTTCCAGCCGTTGCCGTGCCACAGGCCGCTCAGCAGGAACACAAGCATCAGATTGGCATACATCCGCACTGCGCCCTTGCGGTTTCCGCCAAGGGGAATGTACACATACTTGGTAAAGAACCTGGTCAGCGTAATGTGCCAGCGCTTCCAGAAATCCACGATATTTACTGCCTTGTAGGGCGAGTCAAAATTCAGCGGAAGCTCAAAGTCCATGATCACGCCGATTCCCGCCGCCATATCGCAATATCCGCTGAAGTCAAAATACAATTGAAATGAATAGAACACCGCAACCAGCAGAGCCTCAAGACTTCCAAGGGTTGCGATACTGTCGAATCCGTAATTTACCGCTACTCCAAAGGTATCCGCAAGGATGACCTTCTTAAACAGTCCCAGTGAAAACAGGAACAATCCGCGAAGTACTCTCTCCCAGTCTAATCTGCTTGTAAGGGACTTAGACAGCTCTTTTGCAAAGTCCGAGTAGCTCATGAGAGGGCCCTGCAGGAGCTTGGGGAAAAAGAGAATGTAGGTGAGCTGATCAAGTGGCGAGAAGCGCTCCACGTCGCCGCGGTACAGGTCCACCAGGTATGAGATCTGGTTGAAGGTGTAGAAGCTGATGGCCACCGGGAAGAACGGGCCCGCGAACTTGAAGAACAAGAGACATGCGATGTTGGCCACCACCGCTAATGCGAGATAGATCCTGCCTCCCGCGCTTGAATGGTCGCTGTTAGCCGCGGCGGTAGGCTTTCCCGGCGCCTTGGCATCTCCGCGGCAAGCCGCAATCCTCCAGGCCAGCAGCATGTTCAGCGCAATGCTGCCTGCCAGCACCGCCAGGTTCTGCCACCCAAAAGGCACATAAAAAAGAAGCGACATGGCCGCCACAAACACTCCGGCCGCCAACTCACTTCGGCTCTTCACGAGAAAATATCCAATTAGAAACACCGGCAAAAATGCCAGAAAGAAAACATATGAATTAAACAGCATCCATCATCCCGCCAATCAAACTCTCTAATCTCCGCTAATTTTACCATAAAATGCGAATGTTGTGTGGCTTGTCGCGCGCAGGCCATGCCAGTCGTGCCTTGTCGACACAGGCCATGTCTGCTCATGCCTTATCATCACGATACTGTTACCCATTTCAGCGAGTCTACACTCCAAATGATCTCTGAAAAAACCTTGTGGGAAGGTGGGTACGGATAAGAGATCATTATTCATCTATTCTTATCTGTACTTTTTTATCAAATTGCCCCGATTTGAACCCGCTCTACGGATAAGGTCATCTTAGACTGCTTCTCTTATCCGTAACCATCGCCATAAAAGCCTGTCAATGATGATGATTGTACCGATAAGATTGCCCAATTATCATATCCTTATCCGTACTCGCCTCTCCAAAGCCACTCCGAAATGGTTTTTCTACGGATAAGACGTTGCAATTACCATCCTCTTATCCGTAAACCCCAAAAAGTGCCTGATATTGGCCCGGCCGGGAATTGCTCCAGCAGCACAAATAAGCACAGGGTAACTGCAACAAAAAACACCGGACAGCAGCCCGGTGTTTCAACATCACGCTTTATCCCGCGCATAGCAGGATCATCCCTCATCACGCACCACGGGATCCACGTAAATAATATAATTGTCGATCTTCTTGACCACCAGGAGTCCTTTATCCACCAGGTCTCCATCAATCTTGCGATCAGCGGCCAGCACAATGTAGCTGCACTTGGTGGCGCGGGTAGCCTCCAGAAGCGCCTCGGCGTCGATGACTTCGGGCTTCTCCATGACATCGTAAACCTGATTGTAGTAATCCCACTGGGTCACCACCATCTCCCTGCCAAAGGGCATCAAGATATCCGTGTCGTACTGCCTCACAAAATGCACCAGCTCTGACGGGAATGCCGCACGAACCCTGGACTCTCCTTCTGCGGGCGCGATCTCATCGCAGATATCGATCACATTCTGCGGGATGTGATACAGGTTCTCTGCCACCTGCACGTACTGGTTTACGTACACCAGCGAGCCTGCCAGGGCAGCAACTGCCAGCACCGCCACCAGGACCACGCGCTGGGTCCACTTCTTGCCAAAGCTAAAGGCCAGCCTGCATGCCGCATAGCCCATGACCACGTACATGGGTATCAGCCACAAAATCCTGTAATATGTGTCGCTTCCCTCATCGAAGGCCGCCACATACACAATCTTCGTGATCGGCAAAAGAAATCCCGCAAGAACCACCAGTGGCAGGATTCCCAGAACTATTCTCTTTTTCAGATCCTTTTCCACCACAGTGATGTACACCGCTGAAGCCAGAAACAGGATTCCATACACCGGATTTCCAAAGAACAACTTCAGTGAAACCCAACACTCCATAAAGATTCCGTACATATCAATTCTCCCGGATAAAAACTTTATCCAAAACCATTAATCCTCAAGGATTATCCTATCCTTGTCATAATACATAAAAACGCATTGATCCCTGTAGTCCTCGGGATCACCCTGAACATCTAAATCTGAATAATAGATCAAGACCGGTCGATCTTGTATTTTTTCTAAGGTGACAACTCTATCCTCCGACTCCAGAGCCTCCAGCCACGTATCCCTCTCAGTCGCATACTTACCGGCTTCTCCTATCAAAAGAGATCTCGAAGCAGCTATAGTAGGCAGGCTATTCCTGTTTTCCTTGGGGATCGTGTAGATTCCAAGGATCACCAGCACTCCACAGAGCAAAATCAGCATGTACCCGCGAAGGTAAGCTGACACAAATTCATGACCGGGAGCAAAATAGATACGCCCCTCCACCAATTCTCTGGTGTGCTTACAGGCCTCAAGCTCAAGAAGAACTGCTGCCACAACAAACATGAAATACCTAATATTCTGAACTCTTCTGGGTCCAACCTCACTCATGGAATAGAGTGTTGGTGTAAACATTGAAGCGAAGAGTCCAAAGGCCAGAAAAGCCAGCACCACAAATGGTATCCTGCTGCCTCTTCCCTTGGCGTAATGCCACAAAAAAGGGAAAAGAAACATCAAAGTCAGCACCAACGGCATATTCAGCCATTCATTACAATATCTGTAAGCCTCAATGAAGGAACTTCCTATAGCCTTAAGAGGTGACATAAATACGCTGTCTGCTCCGCGAACCGCATTGCCCGGAGCCAGAACATTTATCATAAAACCCGCCGCCGAGAAAAGCAAAATCACTGCGGTTCTTATCACCGCCTTAAGGCTTATGTCATCAAGTTCTCCGCCTTGCCTGTTCCCGGAAGTCTTCTTATCAGCCACCCGGAACAGAATATATGTCAAAAGAAACAGTGCAGTAACTTCCACATTCAGAAGTCCTGAAACCAGATTCCCTCCTCCCAGAATAAATCCAAGGATACAGGGAATGATCACCTTCTTTCTCTCAAATAGCATTCCCCACTGGATCAGCATCAGAGAGTAAAACAAAGTATAGTAGCTGCCTCCATTCCACCAATAAAACCCTTGAAGGGCATGAGGAAGGAACTGTGTCGACAATATGCAGACCGCTGCAAAAACAATAAACGCTGTGGTCTTGTCTTTGAGCACTTTCCTGAAGAAACAGTAATTGCCCAGAACAAAAATGCCTATCAGAATAACTGCGGTGATGATGTAAGCTCTTTTGCCAAATACACCGGGCTGGAGTGAAAAGAGAGCCACGGCTGAAAAGGAACCTTGCCAGGTCTTGTATATAAGGACAACCTCATCGGCGACAGCTCTGAAAACTCCGAGAAGATAGTGTCCGCTTCCCAAAGCCTTATGAACTCCGGCGCTGTAAGCATAGTCATCAGCAAACGGCCTTGAATAAAAGGCTATGAGCAACATGGGAAAAATGGCTAAAATCAGCACCCCCCCGAAATTTTTGCAACTTTTTCCTTAATTGAATCACTCATGAGCATGCATCTCCAGAATAATAATCATCTATCTAAAGAATGAAAAATACTGAGCCAAATAAATAATATTCGGAATAATACACAGCACTGCGCCGAGAGCATATTTAATGCTTCTGGCATAGAGCATCAATACCAGTGTCAGGATTGCGATGAGTCCGCTTCCGAAGATGACACCCAGGGAACTGCAGGTGCCGGACAGCATATTGATAAGGGCCAGAATCACCCAGGGGCAGATCACCATGCGTTGATGGGACAGCCTTAAATAGCGGGCTCTTCCGGGGTCCAAAGAAGCAGCCGAAGCCTTGGCGCCGGCGGCGCTCTTGCCTGCATCCTCCATCATCCAGAGGAACATCCAGAAGATCATGGGGAAGGCCATGTTTGATACGAGGGCTTTGCCCTGCCAGGTTCTCATGAGGAAAAAGGTGGCCGGGGTGTAGATGGACACATTTCCGAACATCAACAGGACCGAAACCACGATCATGAAAACCGGGATGATATGCTGTCTTCCGCGGAATACGATCCGGCCGATCTCAACATAAACCAGGTAGACCATCGGAATAAAGAATAAAGGAATGATTGAATGTGACACGATGGTGGCGTGAATGCCGCTCTCCTTGGCCACAAATGCTATCCACATGGTGATGACCGCCAGAGCGTGCCTGATATCCAGCGAAGTGCTGGTGCCGGTGTAGGGCAGGATGGTGTTCATAACACCTGCCTGCTGGGCCAGCAGAGACTCCACCACATAATAGGCATCGTCGCCGTCAAAGCTCGACATAACCACGGACATTACCATCTGAAACAGTAGAATTGCCAAGAAGATTCCCCAGTAGATCAAGCTCTCTTTTGAATAATCAAGCTTGAACATGCGAGGGTCGGACCTGGGATTCATAAGGTCCTGAGCCCTGGCATGAGACTCTCCCGGGAATAAAGTGAGATAGCTCTTTTCCCCTTTAGCAAGAAGGTAAACAGAGCGTGCAACGCCAAGGGCTGCCAGCACCAGAGCGGCTACCATGAACCACCTGCGGCAGTTCAAAAAAGCGTCAAAAACTATCCTGGTCATGCAGGATATGGCGATAACTTCAAATATCCCCATATACACGAGAAATCCCAGGATAAAGGTGATCCCTATGGTCCTTCGCTCCCTTGGCAATATGAAACTAACTGACAGGCCGATGAGCATGGGCACCAACAGGAGCCACAACACCAGCCTGGGAATTCCTAACAAAATCGTCATATAACAGTGTCCCCAACATTCTGCACAAAAGCCAAAATCGCGGCATATACCTTAAATCAACAGGAACATGCCTAAATCCCGCGGCAAATGCCTCAAATCCCCGACATGTGCATTACTCAATACTCATCACTCATTCATCATCAACTTCAGGTGCTCCTGAAGAATGCCGATACCGGTCAGGTTCTCGCCGCCGCGAGGGATGATGATATCCGCATATTTCTTACTGGGCTCCACGAACTGCTCATGCATGGGCTTAACCGTATCCCTGTACTGAGCCAGGATGGACTCGATGCTACGGGCACGCTCCACCATATCCCTCTGGATACGGCGCATGAGCCTCTCATCGGCATCGGTCTCAACAAAGACCTTGATATCCATCAGGTCCCTGAGCTCCTTGTTCTCCAGAATCAGAATACCCTCAAGGATGATAACCTTCTTGGGAACCACGTGAACAGTGGCATCCGATCTGTTGTGTATTGTGTAGTCATAGACAGGCATGTCTATGGCCTCGTTATTCTTGAGCTTCTTGACATCCTCGATCATCAGGTCCGTGTCAAAAGACTCGGGATGATCGTAGTTAAGTCTGCTCCTGTCCTCATAGGAAAGGTCGTCGTGAGCCTTGTAATAGGAGTCATGATTGATAACCACAATGTCATCGCCGAACTTCTCCTTGATCTTTCTGACGATTGTCGTCTTACCGGATGCTGTTCCTCCTGCAATTCCTACTATACATGTGTTGCCCATTACTAATTTCCTCCATTATCTCTCGTAATCATTTCCACTGGATGCAAACTGCATTCGTTATCTCCTGTACAACAAACTCGGAGCCGCACTGCAACTCCGAGTTACTATTCATATTATGTCAGGCACAGTCAGGTCCGGCCTGCAGTTTCTTTAGTCTACCTCTACCTCGTCCTCTGCCTCGGCATCTGTCTCTGCAGCCTTGGAATCAGACTCGTGATATTCCTTCTCAGTGTTGACGTTCCAGATGTTGGAGCGATCTTCGCTGCCGTTTAAGATGTTCTTGACGGTCTCAAAGGATGTGCACATTGAGTGGTCGATGTTGTTGTATCTGTGCTGACCGTTACGTCCTACACAGTACAGATTGTCGATGGTGTTGAGGTAATCAACCAGCTTGTCCATCTCATCATAGGTGTCGAAGTAAGCAGGGTAAGCCTTCTTAACTCGCTCCATATGATAGTCCATAACCTCTGAAGGATTGCTGATGAGATTCAGAGTAACCATCTCATCGATTGCCATCTTGGCAAACTCATCCTCAGTCATATTCCACATGGAATCGCCCTCAAAGCAGAAATACTCAAGGCCGACCCATACAGTATGCTCGATATCCTTGACCAGATAAGGTGACCAGTTGTTGTAGATCTGGAATCTGCCCATCTTAACGGTTCTGTCCTGAACGTAAACCCAGTTATCAGGCACAATGTTGCCCATGGTCCTGATGTTGGTCTTGTTCTCAAGGTTGAGCTTGGGAACCAGTACACCAAGAGTCATGTAGTCACGGTAAGGAAGTCCTGCAGCGATCCTTGCGGGATCTGCGGGAACATCGTTCATGCCTGCAACAAGATCCTTGACAGGCATTGAGCTGATAACAACATCGCCGTCGATCTCAACCTCCTGTCCGTCCTGAAGATAGGAAACACCCTTGATGTGGTTGCCGTCCTTGCGGATCTTGGTAACCTTGGCATTCATAATGATGGTTCCGCCAAGCTTCTTGATCTCCTCAGCGGTAACCTCCCAGAGCTGTCCGGGTCCCAGCTTAGGATAGCTGAATTCCTCGATAAGAGAGGTCTCTACCTTGCCGCCGGTCTTGCCCTTCTTCTTGTTGAAGGCATTCTTGAGAACCGCCAGAATGGAAACGCCCTTTACACGCTGTGCGCCCCAGCTGGGATCGATCTCTGAAGGATGTCTGCCCCAGAGATTCTCGGTATAGTACTCAAAGAACATGGAGTAGAGCTTCTTGCCGAAACGGTTTACATAGAAATCCTCGAGGGATTTTTCTTTTCTCTTAAAGATCATGGCATGGAGATAAGAGAATCCGCAGGCCATAGTCTTGAAAAAGCCCATGTTCTTGAAGGTCTCAACCTTAAGTGAAATGGGATAATCGTAGAACTTCCTGTCAAAAAAGATACGGCTGACTCTGTTACGTCTGAGCATAACCCTGTCAGTCTTCTCGGGATCAGGACCGCCCTCCTTCATCTTCATGGGGCGCTTTAATACGATGTCATCGTATGTAGGTGAACCCTGCTGGGGGAGCATCTTCTCCCACCATTCATTAACCTCGGGTACCTTGGAAAAGAACCTGTGGCCACCCATATCCATTCGGTTTCCCTTGTAGTTGACTGTGCGGGAAATACCACCGAACTTGTCTGTCTCCTCAAACACAATGACCTGATAGTCCTTGGACTTGGTCAAAAGCTCATACGCAGCTGTCAGTCCCGCAGGACCAGCTCCAATAATAAGCGCTTTTTTCATACAGCTATCCTTCCTAAATCAGTTTTTATCGAATCACATAATTACTGATAGTATAACCCAGGCGGGGTAAATCTTCAATAGAGGGGACCGGCATCAGCTATACATGCAAAAAACCGGGCCTAAGCCCGGTTTCGTCATTTCTGCCATATTGTTAAATTACCAAGTTGCAAAGCGCAGGCTATATCAGCCGTCTCCCTCGGAGCTGCTGTCCTCGGTGCTGCTATCCTCTGTGCCGCTGCCGTCTGTGCCATTCTCCTCGGCCTCTCTTGCAAGAGCTTCAGCTGATGGCTTGGCCAGCTTGAACTTGCCTGCTATATATTTCTCCCATGACTCGGGGAAGTATTTCTTCATCTCGCCCTCATCATATCTGTAATACTCATAAGGATCAAACTCAGAAATCTTGATGAAATCCGTCTCCATGTAGGCGAAGGGCTCATTCATCTCCTCGAAGTTAACGATGTGTGACAGAAGCCTTCCCATGATCTGTCTTCCGGTAAGTGTGAGATGCAGTCCATCTGACAGATATTCCGATGCAGTATCAAGGTAAAGGTCACACTTGGATGCAAACATGCCATCGAAGCAGTAAAGCTCCATATCTTCAGTAACGTTACGTGCCTTTTCTGCATATTCTGCCAGAGTACCGACACCATTGCTGACTACAAATGAATCTCCGATATATGTTCCGTTGGGATCTGTATAGATTCCATAGAAGGGCAGCATCACGATAATCTTGGCGTTGGGACTTGCCTCCATAAGCTGTGCGATTCCGGTCTTAAGAGCTCCGTAAAAGGTGTGGATCTGATCTGCCTCATAAATGCTCGCATCCAGAGGAACCTTCTCAAAGAAGTCATTGGCCCCGTACTCTATAAAGTAATAGTCAACATCAGCCACATCGATGTTGTTCATAGTCTCAAGGATGTTGGGATAGTTGGCCAGTGTGGCGTTTCTGTCTGACTTTCCAACCAGTGCGCTGGACATTCCGATAAAGCTTATTGAAGTAAGCTTATCCAGGTTGATCTCAGAAGTGGATGCCTCAAGTGATGCTGTGGTTCCGCCGATCGCAAGATTGTAAACCTCTGCGTTGGGAATTCGTCCGCCCATAAGAGTTGCAATATCAGAACCCTCTTCTCTTCCTGTGGCAATCTGGCTGTCACCAAAGAAAACGATCTTGACGGTGTCGTCGGCAGTCTCGTCGTCCTCTACAAGCTGAACCTCTTCCTCAGGGATAGTGCTGCCGGCCTCTGAAGATTCATCAAAAAGGGGCTCAAACAAATCCTTGATGACAATGGTTGAGGATCCTTCGGAAGACTTGTCCTCCACATACTCTGTGTCCTCATCGTTTACATATTCTGTTGCAGTCTGGGCACCGCTGCCCGCAAGGCCGCATCCCGTGACTGATAAGCATAAAGCCATGGCTAAAGCCAGGCCGGTTTTAAAGTTTCTTTTCATAATAAATCTCCTCATCTTTCTTGAAACATTCTAGCACCAATTTATGACGCGTGAACATTTTTGTAGAAAAATTAAGAATATCAGCCTCAATCTTAAGAATATCTTAAGAAATAAACGTTATTGCGTCACCGCCATTCATAGCCTTCTTCTTCAACCCTTTCACGGAGTTCCTCAGCATTGGTATCCCAGGAAGAATAGTAATCATCGCCGCGATGATCGGGAAGCACATCCTCGCCGTACTTATCTCGCAGTGTATCTCCAAGATACCCTGTATACTTGCAGCTTCCGTAATAACTAAGGTGGGAGGGATCGATCATATCCCATCCGCTCTCATAGTCAATTCCGATATCCTCCATATGGGTGAAGGTATAGTCAAAGCAGACATTGTCGTAGCCTTCTTCGTTTTTCTCCTCCACATATTTAACAAGCCAGTTATACCTGTCATCCTCCTCCTGGACAACGTTCATAACTCTCTCGCCGTTTATCCAGTAGGGCACCATAGTTATATACAGCTCGATGTCGTTGGCCGCAGTGTACTCCACGATCTTATCAAGATACTCGATGGACTTGTCCGACGGAGGCTTCACCTCATCAAGGCTAAAGCCCGGTACCGACTGGGGATACTGCTCAAAATAAGGCGTGTACCCCTTGAAATTGGCATAATCATAGGCCGCAGCTTCAAAATCCTCATCTTCCAGCTTGTCGTACCTGTCATGATAGCCAAAGAAAGACGGGAAATACTTATTCCACACTTCCTTATCCCCATCAAAGCTCACCCACATCATCTGAATCTTGTTCAGATTAAACTTAAACCCATTCATGGACTCAGACAGATGCATATACTTATTCTTGTAATCGTCCTGAAACGCCGCGGGAGTAAAGAAGTCCAGCATCACAACCTTGGGCTTCTGGGTTTTGCAGGCCTCCTTCAGATAGTAATAGGAAATCCAGGTGGGCTGCTCAGCAGAGGAATAGTCGTAGGCTGAAATCCCGTAGTCCGTCCACAACTTAGCCACGTTGACGCCGTAATGAATGTGGCTTGAGCCCAGCATCAGCAGATCAACAGAGTCCCTGGGCTGAGAATACATGGCAAGGCTCTGCTTGACCCCGTGGTCCGTCCTGTCCTTAAGGATAAAGTCCGCCCCGTAAAGCGCCCCTGCAAACACCGCTATGGAAATAATAGTCGCAATTACTTTCTTCATAGATCACCTTAGAAATTCATATACATAAAGCTCCTGATGGATTCGCCGGAGCCGTATTTACCCGTAATCATCACAACCAGCGCAACAAACACCAGAAAAGCCGCTCTGGCCAAATCGCCCCACTTATTTACGATAACTTCCGGAAGGATGCTGTCTCTTTTGTAGGCGTGGATGTCCATGATGACCAGCAGCAGAATTGCCAGTCCTGCGATCCACCACTCGGTGACGGAGATTCCCAAAAGGAGCTCCTCCTTAACAACCCAGCCTTCCATGGGAGAGAGCGGGTTGACCCCGGGGATCATGCCTCGGATGAACTCTCTTGCCTCCCGGACGCTTGATGCCCTGAAGAATATCCAGGCAAAAGAGACGAGACAGAATGTAATAAATCGGCCCAAAATCCCCTGTACCAAAAAGCTTGCCTTCAGCTTTTTTGCCAAATCCGCAAGGATGTTGAACAAGCCGTGGAGAAGGCCCCAGGCCAGGAAACTAAAGCCCGCGCCGTGCCACAGGCCGCAGATTATAAACACCACGAGGGTGTTAAGCATCTTTCGAAAAGCACCTTTGCGGTTGCCTCCAAGAGGAATATACACGTAATCCCTTAAGAAATTACTAAGAGAGATGTGCCATCTGCGCCAGAACTCCACTGTGGACCTGGCAAGATATGGGGTCTTGAAATTCTGCGTAAGCTCGATGCCAAAGAGACCGGACACGCCGATCATGCTGTTGGTATAGCCCGCAAAGTCGCAATATATCTGAATTGTATAAAGGATTGATGCCAGAATTGTAGGGATGAAACCAAAACCGTCGAGATCGGCGTAGACGCTGTCCACAACGATACCGATCCTGTCTGCGATCACCAGCTTCATGAAAAGGCCCCAGATCAGATAGGCCATGCAGCGGATAAAGCGGTCAATATCAAAGAACCTGGCCCTGGCGCTGAGCTCGATCTGCTCCATAAACTGCCCTGTGCGTTCGATGGGTCCGCTCATCCACTTGGGAAACCACATCATGTAAAGCGCAAACTTAAAAGGATTGCGCTCAGGAGCCTTAAGACGCCCCATGTAAAGATCCGCTATGTAACTGATTGCCTGGAAAGTGTAGAAAGAAAGGCCGATGGGCATTCCAACGGAAGCCTCCCGCCCCTTCATCTGAAGGAACCAGGGAATGTACTTCCACCCAAAGAGAACAAAGGCCAGAAATGCAATAGAAATGAAGGCCAGAGCCTTTCGCCCCGCCGAGCCCGCGTCCGCACCGCCTGACGAGTCAGCCCCGACGCCGCCTGTGTTCCCCGCGTCGCAATCTACCGCAAGCCCCGCCAGATACGCGACCAGCGTGATAACACCCAGAACCGCCAGCCCGAAAATGCCGCCTTCAGAGTAGATAAACACCACGCTCCCCGCCAGCAGCACATACTTTCGCACCGGCCCCGGCGAGAGCTTGAATATTATAAAAGTAACTAACAGAAAAATAATAGTAGTCGCTTGTAGTAGCATGAAACAATAACTCCCCCGAAAATACCTTACTTAATACTGCGCTTACCCCTCTGCGTCAGCATCCTTGGCAAAATCTGTCTCCTTATGTCTCTGGAGCATATTAAGCTGCATCTCAAATTCACGCCTGTTATTAATGGCCAGGGTGGACAGAATAACTCCCGCAAACATGCTCTGAACCGCAGCCATCATCACAAAGCAGCACACAATAAGTGTAGGAATCCTGGGAACCAGATGTGTCTGCCAGTACTCCGTCAGAATAGGAATAAAGAATCCGATCGAGACTGCCGCCAGAATAACGGCAACCAGGCTAAAGAACCCAAAGGGCTTATAGCTCCTGTACAGCCTTGCGATAGTCTTAAGGACCTTAAATCCGTCAGCGAAGGTGTTGAGCTTGGAAACAGAGCCCTCAGGCCTGTCTCTGTAATCGATAATGACATTGTCAATCTGCATATTGTTGTAGACCGCATGAATAGTCATCTCTGTCTCGATCTCAAATCCCTTGGACAAAACAGGGAAGGTCTTGACGAATTCATATGAAAAGGCCCTGAAACCGGTCATGATGTCACGGACATTGCAGCCAAAGAGCCTGTTGATACTGCCGCGAACCAGGTTATTGCCGAAGTTATGGAAGGGCCTCTTGTTCTCCTGATAATAAGTGGAGGAGAGTCTGTCGCCAACTACCATATCGGCGTTGTGCTCCAGCACCATCCTGACCATCTCGGGAGCTGACTCCATGGGATAGGTGTCATCGCCGTCAACCATCACATAAACCAGGGCATCAATCTCCCTGAACATGCGCCTTATGACGTTGCCCTTGCCCTGCATGTACTCGTTTCGCACAACTGCGCCGGCCTCGGCTGCGATCTCGGCAGTCCTGTCCTTGGAATTGTTGTTGTACACATATATAGTTGCTTCGGGAAGAGCCGCTTTAGCGTCGCGTACCACCTTCCCTATGGTCTTTTCCTCGTTGTAGCATGGAATTAAAACCGCTATCTTATCCAAATCTAACCTCATTCCCGGCCGCGTAGCCGCTATCTCTTTTGCCAAAATCGCGTAACGCGTAAATTACTTGATACCGTCTTCCTGATTGTTCTTGTCGCCGATCTTCATTCTCTCGTGACCGCCCAGCTTGTTGGCTGCCTCCTGGTCACCGCGGAGAATAGCGTTTACGATCTGCATTCTAAAGCCCGCATCGATGAAGTCGCAGTGCTTGCAGAAAGGATAGTTCTGTCTGCCCTCGGCAATCTTCCTGCGGACCTCCTGGAACTTCTCGGAACCCCAGGCCTCCTTGAGCGTCATCTTGTTCAGATCGCCAAAGTCAGTAACCTCGAAGTTGTCGCAGCAGCACAGTCCCATCTTGCCGTTGGGCATGATCCACATATCAGTAAAGGGCAAAAGACATGTCTCTTTTACAACCTTCTCTGTGGCCTGCTTGTTGGGTGCGCTTCCTGCACGGTTTGTGAGAACCTCCTGCAGATATCTCATCTGAATCTGGATGTCCAGATCCTTGAACTCTTCGGGATGAGCCTTAACGTAATCGTAGAGCTCCTGGATATTCTTGTGGAGCTTCATCTCCAGTGAGTAGTTGTTGATGATCAGCTGATTGATGTAAGGAGCAACCTCTTTTACCTTGTCGATTGTCAGGATAAGTCCGTTGGTGGACATGAAGATGAAGCTGTCCGGAAGCTTCTCCCTGGCATATTTGTGTCTCTCCACGATCTTGGTATCAAGAAGTGGCTCGTTGTTGCCGTATAAAGTCAGATGTCCCTTGTAGCCCCAGTCAGCCAGCTGGTCGATGATGCTCTTGTAAAGGTCATCGTCAATCTTCATAAGGGGCCTCTTCTCCGCATGAACGTTGGCGGTGCAGAAGGCACAGGTTGAATTACATCTGTTGATAGTCTCGATATTTACAACGTTTGGCATGGGAACTTCCTTGGCATTCAGGAAGTAGTCGCAGTAAGCCTTCTGAGACTTGCTCCTTGTGACAAACTGAAGCTTAAGATATGCATTGCTGGCCAGCATCGGAAAATGCTTCCTTGCAAACCATCCTAATTTTCCCATAAAACTGTTAACTCTGATTGGCATAATAATTACTCCTCTTCTTGCGCAGCCTGCTGCCGCGCCGTCTCTCATTCTTCCCTGTTCCGCTCGTACAGATAATATGTATGCCGGAACTGATAAATATCTATGTCCTCTTCCATAACAAGAGTATAGAACTCATCCGCACCCTCGGCCGGGGTATCACAGGTCACTATAAAGTCAGCCTCTCCGCTGTGGGTGTAGCTCTTTTGCACCTCCAGAACCTCGTCCATATTAAGAGTCTGGGTCTGATAATAATAGCAGATGGGCTCTGCATCAAGCACCGTGTACAGCCCCACGTCAAAGGCCCACTCGTTGATGATCCCCGGGTCCTCCACTCCGCTCTCTCTGATATAATCTCTGAATTTATAGAGCCAGAGCTGGTCTGCACTGAGTCCCATGACCTTGGGATTTATCGACAAAAAATATACCGCCACCCCTGCAAGTAACAGGGTAGCCAGGCTCCACACAACCGCAACGCCGCTCTCAAGAATCGAACCTTCGTAGCTGCGCCCGTGGGTGTGACGCTCAATTTTCCCTTTAAGGAACTTTTCTATTATATAACAGATTGGAATAAATCCAAACAGCACAAATCCGTTGGCGGAAAATGAGTAATAGGGAAGGCTCACACCACCGATGAAAATGCCCAGCATCAGGAATACTAAGAGGGCCCCCAGATTCAGCAGTTCAAAGAGCGATATCTCCGGGAAGAATCTGCTTCTCTTTTGAATGATATGCCTGTCCTCGTAAGCGTAGGTGGAAATGGTGGAAGCTATGAAATACAGGCATCCCAGGATCATCAGAATATACAACAGCTTGTTATTCAGGAAATGATTCTTGAGGATGTCATAAATCTTGGCCACCCTGGCTTCAAAGGTCAGCTTCTGTGAGTACTCAAAAACATTCTTGTAGATGTACACGTACGCCCAGTCGTCAATTGCTCTGTGAACTCCAAAGTAGATCACGAAAGGCAGCGTTGCTGCGACCATTCCACCCAGGAACACCAGGCAGCTCAGGAAGGCCTTTAAGATCTGCCTCTCTCCGATCAGATCCGCCAGGAAGATCATCATCATCCAGGCAAAGAAAAATCCCAATGAATTAAACTTTATATTCAGAACGCAGCCCGCCAGCACGCCGCCAGTCAGCACGGTGCCATAATCCATGGGCTCCGGGTACCTTTTCCTGAAGTACTTAACGGACAGATACAGTCCCCACATGATAAACGGGAAAAGAAATTCCTCCGCACTTCCACCCCAGTAGAAATTCCAGGATGAGTAGATCACGGCCCCCACAAGCGGGGTCAGAATATAGGGGAAGGTGGTGGGCTCCAAAAAGAGCTGACATATCTTGGTCACCGCCATCAGCGCAAAGGTTGCGGCGATGATCTCCATCACAAACACACCCCTGAAGGTAGTTGCCGACATCAGCGAAGACAGTCCGTAAATAAAGTACAGCAATATCCCCTTCTGATCGAACAGGTCCCTATAGGGCACAAAGCCCCTGAACATGCACTTTCCCATGGTGAAATAACTGTTGGCATCATCCCACAGATTAAATACATACAGAAAAGATGACCTGGAACAGATGGTCATGATGATCACTGCGCACAGGGCGCTCCAGAAAAAGGGCTTTATAAAGCGCTCCCCAAAGCTCTCTTCTTCCACATTAAATTGTGCTTTTACGGTGTTTGCAAATAAATCCAAACAAAACCTCCAGCCCGGAAGCCGCGTAAGGCAACCAGTAAATATAGTATCTCATTGCATATCTTGAGGAGCCCTCCCAGAATTCATGGAAGAGGATACCTCCAAAGATAAGTATCAACAGCAGCATCTGAGGCTGTGTGACATCGCCCTTTCTAAAGGCCCTTGCCAGGAATATCACAACGCCCAGATAACACAGCGTCATAAACACATTCATGATCCAGGAAAGGGCCTTAGAACCTGCGCCAAACACCAGGAAATCACAAAGCGCCGGCTGATTATCAACATGGCGGCTCACCAGATCCAGGTTGTGCGTGGAGACACACACAGGATCAGCCCACTGAGTCACATATTTTCGCAAAAGAAATTTCGCAGCATACCCGGGGTGATGGGCAAAAACCGACAGCCTCTCCTTCAGATCTGCGGTGGCCGCAGCCCCGGTGGCAGCTACGTCATAGTTGTTTTCCTCAAAGACGCGGTAATTGTAGCCGTTAAACCAGCCATCCTCAAGGTCACTCTCCTGAAGTCCCATGACTATGTGGCTCACAGAAGGGCTCCCTGCCGGGATTTGCTCGAGGCCAATTTTCTGGCAATAGTAGGCGTTCAGAGCTGCCTTGGCACCGAAGGTGAAGGCCAGGAATACTGCGGTCAGGGCCACAGTGCGTGCCAGGCGTTTTGGCCCCGGGTTTTGGGGCCCTGGGCTTTTGGGCTCTGGGCTTTTTGGCCCTAGGCTTTTTGGCTCTGGGCTTTTTGGCCCTAGGGGACGGGGTTGAGGGGTCATTTTTGAAAATGACCCGTTAACCCCGTCCCCTAGGGTCATTTTTTTTGCCGGGGCAAGTTCGTGTCCCAGCATCAGCATCATAAGCGCGATCAGCGTGATCTCGCAGTTAGTCTTTATTATAATTGCAGCCGCTATGGATGCGGCAGAACCCACGGCGTATCCCATCCTGTCGGTCTTAAGGTAGCGCACCATCAGGTACAGAGCCAGGGTCTGAGGGGCCATACTCAGGATGTCCCCGTAAATATATGTAGCATAGTTGTAGAAAAACAGCGCTCCAAAAGAAAGCACGCAGGTAAGTCCCACAACTTTCTTGTTTTCAAAAAGTTCATCCGCCATGCGGTATATCAGGAACATGGTGATGAGAACTGAGATCAGCTGCACTATGTCCCAGGCAAAGTAATTGCTCTCGCCAAACACCGTGTGCATCACCTGCCCGAAGGCCACATACCCGAGCTGAAAGGGCCAGATAAACAGATACCCCGCCGGCTCAAAGGCGGAATAGTCGCCCCGTGCAAACTGATTTATCACATCATCCAGCATCTTGGAATCGTTAACTGCCCGGGGATGAATGGCCAGGATCAGCATCATAACGTAGGCCGTAACAAAGAGAAGAGCTATCAGCATCAGTCTCTTTTGCGCAAGCAGAGCGCCCGTGCGGTATAGCACATACAGGAGTCCCAGCGCCAGTGCCAGCGAAATTGCCAGCAGCAGGAAATTCTCCGTCTTGTAGTGGGGGAAATCATTATCATCATGCATGTCGTAGTAGATGGTGGTGACAACACTCACCGCCAGCACTATCCCCGCTGCTACCGCCAGGATGAATATTATTATTCTGTTGAAAACTGTTAGTAGCTTATTGCTGCGATTCTCCAATTTAGATTCCCTCAGGGAAGTCGTACTTCACCTTGTCCTCAACGCTGAGATCCTTGCCGATCTGCACTTCGTTGATGACCAGTTTGGTTCTTGCAATTACGGTGTGCTTCTGTCCGGCCTTCATGGAGATCACATCGCCGGGAGCTACCTTGATCATCTTCTCATCGAGGATCACAGTGCCTTCGCCCTCCATGATGGTCCACACCTCGTCCCTGCGGTTATGGCTATGGTACTTAAGCTTGTTGCCCGGCAAAAGAACTACTCTTATAACCATGGCTTCAGGCTGAACATCCACTACAGTGAAACTGCCCCAGGACTTCTCGGCAAATCTGATGCCGTCGGTGATCTTCTCAACGTAAGGCTTGATGTAGCTGGACTGCTCCTTGTCCGCCACCAGGATACCGTCGTTAGAGGCCGCAACTATCACGTTCTTAAGGCCCATGGCGATGATGGGGATGTCAAGCTCATTGACCACATTGCTGTTCTCGCAGGTGTCGTCCATCTCGCCCTTTCCGATGAAGTTCTCGTGCATCTCCTCGGCAAAGGTGTTCCAGGAACCGATGTCCTTCCAGTCCCCCTGGTATCTGACAACGCCGATGGAGGTCTCATGCTCGCCCACGGCATAGTCAAAGCTGATCTTGTTGCAGTCCTCGTAGTGATCAAACAGATCCTTGTAATCCTTGAAATCAATGAGCTCGTGGGCTCTTGTCAGGATGTATTTGAGGCTGAATGCAAATACGCCGCAGTTCCAGAGAGCGCCGTCATCAATGTATTTCTGAGCGGTCTCAACATCCGGCTTCTCACGGAAGGCTGAAACTGCGCTGATTTTGTCTGTGGTCACAGGCTGGATGTAGCCGTACTTCTCGCTGGGATAAGTTGGCACAACGCCCATGAGGTTAAGGCTGTAGTCGCCGTTCTTAACCATCTTCTCAAGCTCTGCAAAGCACTGGAAATATGAGTCGTCCACATAAGGATCCACCGGGCAGATGATAACCGCCTCATCCTCAGAGGCCCCCAGCTCATCCTTTAAGTAGCTGGCCGCCAATGCGATTGCCGGGAATGTGTCACGCCTTGTGGGCTCCACGCAGATGTTAACCTTGTTTCCCAGCTGATTGTGTATTGATGAAACCTGGCTCTTACTGGTGGCTATTGTAATCCTGGCATCCGGATCCACCTTGCAGATCTGCCCGTACACACGCTGCACCATGGATTCCAAGCGGTCAGCGTCAGCGCCTGCTGAGCGGCCTGCGTCTCCCGCCGCGTCGCCTGCGCCATCTACTGCGCTGTCGCGGTGGAATATCTTGATAAACTGCTTGGATCTTACGTCATTTGATAAGGGCCAGAGGCGCTTTCCGCTTCCGCCTGATAATAATACGATGTTCATAATATCTCCTCTATTCTTGTTGCTACAAAGTAGCTTGTTTCCCTGGTTGCGTGGCACCTTGGCTTCCTATCGCCGCGCTACAACTTAATTCTGCTGCACAGCCGGGCTACAACTTAATTCTACTGCACAGCCACGCTGTCCTTGTTGTAGTAGGTTGCCACAACGGTATTCTCCCATATGGAAGAATCCTCGTAGATATCGCTTTGGAAGAGAACCTCCGGCTTGTGCTGATGAGCAGGCAACACTGCATCCTTCACGCTCTCATCGTTCAGGATAGCCAGGCGCTCCCGGTTCTCTGCGCCGTAGGCCGCAGCATTTCCGCTGGCCAGATCGTAAACCGCAGAGGTCCCGCTGTAGTAGGCGGGATTCACAAACACGCATAACAGCGACCCAAAAGCAATAACCAGCGCCGCAAGCACGATCATCACAGCAGATACTCCTTGGAATCCGCCTCCGGCCGCCCCGGCAAAAGAGCTGTCGGCCCCGCGGGCTGTATCGGCTTCACCGGCACCCGCGCCTGCCGCGAAGGCTCCCGCGGCAACTCCTCGCTGCTGCCTCGCCCAGGCCACATAGTAGAAGATAGTCACCACCATCATCACCACAAACTGCAGCCATATGGTAGATCGGATCCTCGGTCCATCAATATTGTTAACAGCATACAGCGGCGGAACCACCACCACTGCCATCATGCTAAGAGAAAACGCTCCAAAGATAAACGGATGCTCAAGTCTGTGCTTCATCCCTGCTGCCATCTTCCAAAAGATCAGCATCAGCACAGCAAAGGCTATCAGCACCTCCCAGCGCATCATTCCGTTGACGCTGACATCAAATACTGTATAGTAGGCTCTCAAAACTGCCTTAACAGGACTGATATTTCCAACAGAGGTCCCTCGGATCCTGTTTCCGGGGGCTGCCGCAGAAACCACAAGTCCCAAAATATTCAAAACAAAAGGCAAGAACAGGAGCTTAGGCAGCTCTCGGTCTGCCGCCTTCGCGGGCGCTTTTTTATCCTGTGACTCCGCATTTCCCTGCAGCTCCGCATTCCCCTGGAGCCTGAACTTGCCGGTCCTGATCAGCACATACAGAACAATTCCCAGCACCGAGCAAACCGCAGCCACTAGAGCTGTCATATAATTGGATCCGCCCAGCAGAAATCCGATCACACATATTCCGATCAGCCTGCCGACACCGGATTTCTCAAACACGTACCTGAATACCATTCCCAGCCACAGCAGGAACAAACCGAACATAAATGTATAATTGATCGCGCCGCTCCACCAGTAGAAGGCCTCTGCTCTGGCAGTTCCATTCTCCATGGACTGCACCAGGATCAGCAAAGTCAGATAGGACGCGGCTCTGGTCAGATCCTTGTCCATCCCCCAGACCCTCACAAACAGCGCATCAAAGAAGTACACCACTCCCACGGTGAGCATCGCAAGAATCACGTACACCACCAGGAAATAATACTTCTCCCCAAAGATTGACGGGCTAAGGCATGTCAGGAAGCTTGAAAAGAAATACCCCACCCATGTGTTGTAGATGATAGCTGTCTTTTCAAATACACTCCCCATGGTGGCAAAAAAGCTGCCGGTTGCCGCGAAAGTCTGATGAGGCTGAAGCGCCATTGAGAAATCATCAACCGCAGGCCAGTCATACCTTGCAATCACCAACATCGGAATAATGCTCAACAGATACAGTACAGCAAGAAAGAGCCGAAGCCCCTTCCCACTTACCCTCTTTATTAAGTTTGGGGTCTTGTAACTGAACATTTATCCGTAATACTCCTTGTACCAGGTCGCAAACTTTCTAAGTCCCTCACGAAGAGGTGTAGCAGGCTTAAAGCCAAAATCCTGCTCCAGGGCAGTCACGTCCGCATAGGTAACCTCCACATCACCGGGCTGCATGGGAACCAGCTCCTTGTGGGCTTCGAAGTCAAAGTCCTCAGGCAGAACTCCCGCAGAAACCAGCTCCTGCTGAAGAATATCCACGAAATCCAGGAGGTTAACAGGATCGTTATTTCCAATGTTATAAACCTTGTATCTTACACCGTTCTCGTTTTCAGCGGGAGCAACCTCCATAACACTGATCACGCCCTTGACGATATCGTCCACAAAGGTGAAATCTCTTTTGCAATTACCGTAGTTAAAAATCTTGATGGTATCTCCGGCGATCAGCTTGTTGGTAAAGCCAAAGTACGCCATGTCCGGGCGCCCCGCAGGTCCGTAAACCGTAAAGAATCTAAGGCCCGTTGAAGGAATCCCGTAAAGCTTGGAGTAGGCGTGGGCCAGAAGCTCATTGCTCTTCTTGGTTGCAGCGTAAAGAGATACCGGGTTGTCCACCTTGTCCTCGACGCTGTAGGGAATCTTCTTGTTGCTGCCGTAAACACTGGAGCTGGAGGCATAAACCAGATGCTGAACGCCTTTATACTCAGCGGTACTATCTGCCCTGCTCTCATCATAGGAATGCCTGCAGGCCTCAAGAATATTGTAGAAGCCGATCACGTTGGCCTCCATGTAGGCATCGGGATTCTCAATTGAATAGCGCACACCCGCCTGAGCCGCCAGGTTCACAACAACCTCGGGCTTAAACTCATTAAACACCGTATCAATCAAGTCTCTGTCCGCAATGCTGCCGCGCATCAGCTCAAACTGCTCATCATCGTTGACAATCTCCGCGATCCTGTCCAGCCTGTACTGCTTGATCCGCACATCGTAGTAATCATTCACATTGTCGATGCCCAAAATCTTACAATCAGGATAATTCTTGATCAGCTCCGTCACCAGGTTCGCCCCGATAAAGCCGGCCGCTCCGGTTACCAGTATTCTCTTTTTACTTAAATCAATGTTCTTATTCAGCAATATTACTCATCTCCAAACTTTTTTATTTCAGGCAAAAGAAATATCTCACTTCGCCCCGCGTCCGAAAAGCACCACTCCAACGGTCTTCACCAGAATCTTGAAGTCCTCTGTGAGGCTCCAGTTATCTATGTACTGAAGGTCCAGCTTAACCACTTCATCGAAATCCTCAATGTTGCTGCGGCCGCTGATCTGCCACAATCCTGTAAGTCCGGGAGTCATGGACAAACGCCTTCTGTAATGCTCGTTGTACTGTTCAAACTCTGATTCCGTCGGTGGTCTCGTTCCCACAAGACTCATCTCACCCTTCAGCACGTTCAGGAACTGAGGGAACTCATCCAGGCTGGTCTTTCTGATAAACGCACCAACCTTGGTGATCCTGGGGTCATTTTGAATCTTAAACATCAGGCCCTTCATCTCGTTCCGGGCTTCAAGCTCTTTTTTGCGCTCCTCAGCGTCAATATACATGGACCTGAACTTGTAAATCTTGAATCTCCTGCCGTTCTTGCCGACCCTGGTCTGGGAAAAGAAAACCGGGCCCTTCGAATCAATCTTGATAGCCGGAGCAAGGAAGATAGTTATCACTCCTGTCAGGATCAAACCAACGATAGCACCGATGACATCCACCACTCTCTTGATGAACAGCCTCTTGTAGCTGGTCCTGTTCATGGTATAAGTGAGAACCGAATAGTCCATGAATTCATCAGGCTGAGCATGAGCTTTTCCAACACTTGGAAGTTCCAGGCAATAATGGGTAGTTACGCCCATTTCCTCAAATCCAAGAATAATATCCTCAAGCTGAGCCTGCGGAATGTGAGGTGCATTTATGAATACCTCATCAAAGGGATCTGTGATAAGGCGGGATGTAAGGTCATTTATTCCGTAATGAACATGAACATCTCCGACATACCACTCACCGGCATGCTCGCCGGTATTGGTATCACCTGCAGCGCCATGCTGCCCCGGGCACTCCGCATCTGCACAGTATGCGCGGACCACCTTATAGCCAACTTTGTTGGTTTCCCCGGTGAGCCGATTTAGGGTGCTCTCCATTAGCTCTTTTTCCGAGATCACAACGACACGGGTCACATTACCTTCACTGGAGATGTGGGCTCTGAGCCACTTCTTGAACAGGCATCTCAGCAGATAAGTCAGTACTATGTCCATCCAAACAAAGTTACCAACCACAAATCTTGAGAGAATGGATGTCCAAGTAAGGAAGTAGACCACCACAAGTGAAAAGAAAACCATCAGGCCTACAAAGCGCAGCACCGACAAGAATTCTCTTATATATCCCCGGACAATGAAGTCTCTGTTCCAATCCGCCAGGAAGGTATAGACAACACAAAACAGGAGAAAGATCACACACACCATGTAGTGCAGCGTCTTATCTCCGTAATCGCGTTTAGTATTATATCTGAGCCATGTAGCAAACAGATAGGTCACCACAATGCAGACCATATCTATCACCCACAGCATATAGGTTTGTAAAGTCTTGTACTTTTGGTTCATCCCCAAACAATCCTTTAAGGCCGGGCGCAGTGCCCCACCGTAGTCTCAATATACAATCACTGCTATTGTACCATATATGAGCAGGGATATGTATAATTGTCGTTTTATTCCTTTATCAGCATTCCTTGTCTGCCCGGCGGGGAAGGGTGTAGCATAGCCCTCGCGTTGGTCAAGGACAATGGCAAGCGCACCTGCGGTGCGTCCTTGACGCAACGCTTGGCGCTATGCTTGTTGGTCACCAAGCCGGGCAGGCGTGGAAGGGGTGCTTGGCAATGCCGGGGGCGGTGGCTCCACGGGAGTGCATGTTGGCGGGCCAGGGGCGGTGGCTCCGCGGGAGTGCATGTCGGCTGGCCGGGGCGGTGGCTCCGCGGGAGTGCATGCTGGCGGGCCGAGGGCGGTGGCTCCGCGGGAGTGCATGTTGGCGGGCCGGGGGCGGTGGCTCCGCGGGAGTGCATGTCGGCGGGCCGGGGCGGTGGCTCCGCGGGAGTGCATGTTGGCGGGCCGGGGACGGTGGCTCCGCGGGGTTGGGGAGACCGGGGGTACGGATAATTAATTCTTATATCAATCTTCTTATCCGTGAATTCCTTGCTGCGAAGGTCGTGAAGAGCCAAAAGTACAGATAGAATCATGGTTTGAGCCTTATCTTATCCGTACTCCACAGTTCATCCATGTCGAATGCACCGCCCAGATTCGCTTTTCTATTTTGGGCGGTGCGGTTTTTTCGAGAAGTCACCGTCCAGATTCACTTTTTTTCATTCTGAGCGGTGGCTCCGCGGAAGTGCATGTTGGCGGGCCGGGGCGGTGGCTCCGCGGGGTTGGGGAGACCGGGGGTACGGATAATTAATTCTTATATCAATCTTCCTATCCGTGAATTCCTTGCTGCGAAAGTCGTGAAGAGCCAAAAGTACAGATAGAATCATGATTTGAGTCTTATCTTATCCGTACTCCACGGTTCATCCATGTCGAATGCACCGCCCAGATTCGCTTTTCTATTTTGGGCGGTGCGGTTTTTTCGAAAAGTCACCGTCCAGATTCACTTTTTCCATTCTGAGCGGTGCATTTTTCGAGAATAAACACCGCCCAGATCTGACTTTCCTATCTGAGCGGTGCATTTTACCATTCTACTCACCGCCCAGATCAATTATCTGTCATCTGGGCGGT
>JAEEGF010208351.1_pt1 | contig 141927 bp, 95 predicted proteins | sample 9134171 | NCBI WGS metagenome assembly JAEEGF01 (sample SAMN16246542, study PRJNA631951) | gut metagenome | biome: gut microbiome; feature: rumen; material: AP-attached | host: Bos | place: Iran: Karaj | collected 2018-10 | reverse complement strand
AGGAGGGTGCCGTCGTTACCGTTTACTTCGACGGCAGCGAGCTGGCTGACGGCGACTACGTAGTGAAGATGACCTCTTCACTGGCCGTAGGCACCGATGCCAAGTCCTACAAGGCAGCCGACATGGAGGCCAAGTTCAGCATCAAGGACGGCAAGGTGACCGCCGTAGCCGCCCTCACCGCTGAGGAGGCCGTTGCTGCCGGCAAGGCTGTCTACACCGTTGACGGCAAGAAGGTAGCTGCTCCTGCAAAGGGTCATATCTACGTTGTTGGCGGAAAAGTTGTTAAATTCTAACAACTTCGCGAACTTTTGCAGCGCTTGTCGCTGCGCAGCAGCGGTGCGCGAAAAGCAAAAGTGAGAGCGAAGCAGCATGGCTGTGAAGTTCTAAAAAAAGCGAGCCCCCCTCTTATCCCCCCTCAAAGGGGAGGATGGGACACTCCCATACGAAATCGGGAGGCGAAAGCAGTTGCGCCTCCCGATTTTTTCTTTTCTCTTTTCTCTATTTCCCTGTATAAACAATTACCCATTTGTGTGAGAAACAAAACCCGAAAAAGCGGCTGATTATATAAAAATCAGATGTTATTTTTTGTCGTTTCAATGTTTTTTGCGAATTTTGGACACTGAAAACATTATGAAAAAATATTTCTTACTTCTTTCTTATTATATCTGCCTCCTCATTCCGTGCCTTGCGCAGCAGACACTTGACGACGTGGACGGCGCTCCATGGGCTGACGCGGTGTCACCTATCGAGGGGTATGCGCCGTCAATGGTTAGCATCCCCGCCAGCGGGGTGAAGCATGCTCCCTGCAACCGCAGGCTGTCGCTGTCAGGCGAATGGACTCTGAGCGACGGTCAGGGCATCAGCGTGAGCGCACAGGTGCCATGTGGCATCCACTCGGCGCTGATGAAGGCCGGCGCCATTCCCGACCCGCGCCTCGGCCGCAACGACACCATTGCTGAGCAGTGCTCCTACCGGGGATGGACTCTGGAGCGCACCTTTCAGTACGACGGCTCGATGGCCGACCCGCTGCTCTGCTTCAAGGGCGTTGCCAACAAATGCCGCGTATGGCTCAACGGACAGATGATTGGCGAGCACGAGGGCATGTTCGGCGGCCCCGACATAGCCGTCGGCTCCCTTCTGCGCAAGGGCAGCAACACCATAAAGGTGGAGCTTGACCGCATCGGCATCCTCGGCGGCGGTTGGACTCGCGATGCCAACGAGAGCTGGAAGAACACCGTAGTAGTCAACTGCGTCTATGGCTGGCACTACTCAAGAATTCCGTCGCTGGGCATCTGGGATGATGTGTTCATCTGCGAGCGCCCTGACAGCCGCATAGAGAAGCCGTTTATAATGACGCGCCACTGCAACGGCGACATGCGCCTCGGCATCACCCTCCCCACCGCTACCAGCGGCGAGATAAGGCTGCTCGTCACGCCCTGCAACTTCAAGGGCAAGAGCCAGGCCTACAAGACGACCGTTAAGGACGCGCAGGGCAATGTGGCCTTTGATTTCCACATCAGCAACCCGCAGCTGTGGTGGCCTAACGACGCAGGCAAGCAAAACCTCTACCGCGCCGAGGTGCAGCTTGTGAGGGACGGCAAGGTGGAGTCGGTATGCTCCACCCGCTTCGGCGTACGCACCATAGAGATGAAGCCGCTGCCGCTGCCGGCGGAGGAACAGGCCAAGTGCTACAAATGGCTGTTCTGCATCAACGGACGCGACATGTTTATCAAAGGCACGGGCTGGTGCACGATGGATGTGATGCTCGAATTCACCCGCGAGCGCTACGAGCGCTTCCTCTCCGTTGCCAAGCAGCAGCATGTGCAGATGGTTCGCGCTTGGGGCGGCGGCATGCCCGAGACTGACACTTTCTATGATGTCTGCGACGAACTGGGCATCCTCGTGCTGCAGGAGTGGCCCACCTGCTGGGACAGCCATTTCGTGCAGCCCTACGACCTGCTGAAGGAGACCGTAGAGCGCAACGCCGTGCGCCTGCGCAACCACCCCTCGCTTGCCATGTGGGGCGGAGGCAATGAGTCGTACACCCTCGTGAGCCCGACCATCGACATGATGGGGCGCCTTGCCAAGGAGCTTGACGGCACCCGCGTCTTCCACCGCGGCGAGCCCAGAGGCGGCAGTCGCCACGACTACCACTGCTGGTGGGAGAACTACCCCATCTCCTACAACCTCAGGATGACCGCCCACTTCTGGGGCGAGTTTGGCATACCGTCGCTGCCCAATATCGAGACTATCAACCGCTACCTTGACGGGGAGAGCTTCCAGTGGGTGCCCGACGCCGAATCGAGGTTCACCCACCACACCGCCACCTTCGGCTACTCCGGCGACATAGAAAACCTCGCCCAATATGCCGGCTACTTCATGCCGCTGGGCAAGCTGGAGGACATCATCCTCGGTTCGCAGCTGGCCCAGTCGGAGGGAGTGCGCCACACCCTCGAGCGTGCCCGCACCATGTGGCCGCAGACCACGGGAGCGCTCTACTACAAACTCAACGACAACTACCCGGGCCTCTCGTGGTCGAGCATTGACTATGAGGGAGCCATCAAGCCGCTGCACTACTTTGCGCGGCGTGCCTTCGCACCCACAACAACCGTACTGCTTTTCGACACCACCAACCTGGCGCGCCAGGAGGCCATGCTGCCCTACTACCTGCTCAACGACGACCCCACCCTCAACGGCAAGCAACTGAAGGCACACCTCACGGTGTGGAACCACCAGATGGAGTGCGTCTACGACAACACCTTCACCCTCACCCCGCAGCAGATGGTGGAGAAGATTGCCGACATACGCCTGAGCAGCGAGCAGACCACCTCCGACATGCTCTACCTCAAGACCGACATCCTCGGCCCCGGCAACAAGCTGATTGCCCGCAACTGGTATTTCAGCAACTACGAAAGCCATCAGGGTGCGCTCAAGGAGTCGAAACCCGCCACCGTCGTGATGAGGCAGAAAGGCAAGAGCCTCAGACTCACCAACACCTCTGACTACCCCGCCGTAGGCGTCACACTCAGTGCCCCCGGCCATGCCAGCGAATTTATGCCCTCCGACAACTATGTATGGATAGACCCGCACGAGACAGTCACCATTGCTACCAACGTGCCACAATCCGTAGCCCTCGACTGGTGGAACAATAAACGTTAAACAATAACCGTTAAACAATAACCGTTGACCATTGACTCTTGACCGTTGCCACTTCGTTCTCGCAGTTCCTTAGAGTCGGCACCGGCTTCGCCGACAGCCGACGAACCGCTCGCGATGCCTTCGACATTAAGCATTGATTATCAACCCCAAAATATTATGAAAAAATCAATTCTTACATTCACTCTCATACTTGCGCTCGCGCTCTTCACATGGAGCTGCAGCGACAATGACTCTGACAATCCAGCCCCTGCACCGACAGCTCTGGACATAATAATGAACGAATACAAGGCCCTCGTGGACGAGTTCCCCGAAGCCAAGGACCACTTCATCGAGGCCCGCTTCACCCTCAACAAGGAGATAGCCGAGGCCGATGATATCAAGGCTGAGTCGGTGGAGATTTGGTGCTACTTCTGGAACGCACGGGAAGGCTACAGCGAACTCTTTGTGCTGGAGCGCGACCTCATCACCGGTGAGAGGCAGACCTACCACTTCGCGGCTGAATCACCCTACATGGGCGACAAGCAGATACCCGAGTCGGAAATGAAATCGCTCACCGTCTCGCTGGAGAAAGCCCTGCAGCTGGCGAAAAACGAGGTGAAGAACAACAAGCCCGACAGCGACGGCCTCTACACCAGCTATGTCACCCTGCGCAAGCCCCTCTACCCCTTCTGGGATAATCCGCAGTATGTGGTGGGAGGCAGGGCCACCCGCAGAGACCACGTGTTTATCGATGCCCTCAACGGCAAGGTGACGATTGACGAGACTGTCCTGCCCGAAGGCGACGCCATGATGTTTCTCGTCGATGACTTCAACACCATCGTTGATGAGTATGGCGGCAACGGCCAGAGAATGGGCTATGCGATGCAAATCAACTGGAACCTCGTGTCGGTGGAGCTTGAGCTCAACGATGCCCTCGATGAAGCCCAGATCAGCGACTTTGAGCCAGTCAAGATTACCTATAATTTCTATGTGCCCGCAGACGACGAGCATCCCTCAGTGCTCATAAAGGCAGTGCGCAACTCGCTGCAGCTGGGCACCGAGCTGGAGTACAGCGAAGAGACTGACGTGCCCAACCCGTGGCCGCACAATCAATTCCTGCACCCGGGCTACACCGACCGTCTGATTAGCCTTGAGGAGGCCATCACCGCCGTAAAGATTGGCCCCGTTACCGACACCGACACTCCCATCGTGACCATCTGCCAGCCCCAAGGCTTTGAGCGTGCCGCCTACGAGTTCCTCGGCGACGAAACTCCCACAGTGTACGTTGATTCGGAGAGCGGAGAGCTGATAACCTCCGTGGCACAATAATCTCTCTTGCTCCTTGAGCCACAGACTCTTATACTGCATAATCGCATTGTTCTTCTGCAATAGCATTATTGCAGAAGACTATGCGCTTGTGTGGCAGGAGGAGTTTGACTATGTAGGAGAGCCTGACCCTGCGAAATGGACCTACGAGCAAGGATTTGTGCGCAACCGTGAGTGGCAGTGGTATCAGCCCCAGAACGCCTATGTGCGCGACGGCATGCTGACCATTGTCGCCCGTGAGGAGCACTTTGCCAACCCCACGTTCAACCCGCAGTCCAACCACTGGGGCAGCAAGCGCGACAGCGTACACTGCACCTCCGCATGTGTCATCACCAACGACCGCCAGACTTTCCTCTACGGCAGAATAGAGGTGTGCGCCCGTATCCCCGCCACACCCGGTACATGGCCCGCCATCTGGCTGCTCGGCGCGCAGCGCAACCTGCCACAGGCAGAACGCAGGCCGTGGCCGTACTGCGGAGAGGTGGACATCATGGAATACTACCCCGTCAACGGCAAGCCCCACCTCCACGCCAACGCATGCTGGGGTGGCAAAGACGGCAACAGCGTATGGGATTCCAAGGCGACGCCTATGGTCGAAAGTCAAGGGTCGAGAGGCGAGAGTCAGTGGGCCTCGCAGTTCCATGTGTGGAGGATGGACTGGGACGAAGACTGGATACGCATCTATCTGGATGACGAACTGCTCAACGAGATAGACCTGTCGCAGACCATCAACGGCAGATATGGCGAGGAGAATCCCTTCCACAAACCGATGTACCTGCTGCTCAACCTTGCAATGGGCAGCACCGGCGGACAAGTGGACATGCAGACCCTGCCTGCCCGCTACGACATAGACTACGTGCGCTACTACCAAGCCAATAAATGAAAATATCTGCATCACGATGAGGATACTCCTGCTTCTACTGACACCATTCATTGCCCTCGCTGCCGCTGCGCAGACTAAGGTGTACTCTGCCGACCAACTGACGGCCAATAAGACCTACACCATCTACAACCCCCACTTCACTACCTACGCCATCTTCTCGCCCAACGACCACGCCACCTATGTGTGGGCTGCCGAGATGACCGGCGATGACGGACACACGGTAAAAAACGACTCCTACCTCCAGACCTTCGACCCCACCTCACCCTACGGAGCATGGATGGTGGTGGAGTACGACCAACATATATATTTATATAATGTAGGAGCGCAGAAGTTTCTCGTGGTGGGAGTGACGGGCGGCACCCAGGCCACCACTCTGCAAGACCAGCCCCAACCGGTGAGCATCAGCGATGACGGCAACGGCAACTTCAACTTCATCACCACCGAGGGACTGCGTAACTATATGTGCGCCGCCCCGCAGATGGACTACCCCATCAGCGTGTGGAGTTCTGACGATGCCGGCGCCCAATGGGAGATAACGGAAAGCACCGTCCCTGCCGACTACGAGACCTGCATCGCTCTGCTGAAAGCCAGGATGGGAATGGAAAATGAAGACTATGAGCTCGTGTTCAGCGACGAGTTTAACGGTGAGGGCGAGCCCAACGCCGACTACTGGGTGCGCACCCCACGCGCAAGCTCCACCTGGAACCGTTGGTGCTCCAACGACTCGCGCGTGGTGTATGAGCAAGGCGGCACCCTCCACTGCCTTGCCATCCCTACCCCCGACGATAGCGACGACACAGCACCCATGCTCACTGGTGGCATCAAGAGTCAAGGGATGTTTACCTTTCAGCATGGACGAGCAGTGGCGCGGCAACTTCCCCGCCTTCTGGATGATGCCCGCCGACAACAGCGCGGGGTGGCCCAATGCAGGCGAGATAGATATATGGGAAACCATCGACACCAGCACGCAGAGCTGGCATACCGTCCACACCAACTGGACCTACAACCTACACCAAGGTACTAACAGCCAGAACTACAACAATATCGACTACAACCTCTGGCACACCTACGCCGTCGATTGGGACTCGCAGGCCATCACGTGGTACGTGGACGGCAACAAGGTATGGTCATACACCAAGAGCACTGACACAAACGCCCTTGACAACGGGCAGTGGCCCTTCGATGCGCCCTTCTACCTCATACTCAACCAAAGCGTAGGCAACGGATCATGGGCAGCCAACGCCGACACTAACCACACCTACGAAACCCTCTTCGACTGGGTACGCGTATATCAGCCGAAAGACGCCACGGCTATTCAAGGTCAAGAGTCGAAAGCCAAGAGTCAAGAGTCAATAGTTTATGACTTGAGCGGCCGCAAAGTCAATGGGCAGCCAAAGAAGGGAATATATATTGTAGGAGGGAAGAAGGTGCTACGATAGCTACACATGAAAATAAGCACCGATTTATTGTTGTTATAAAAAAAAGTCTTACCTTTGCAGTCGATAGAATACTGAAATACATCTTCATTATGTGTACAGTAACATTAGAGTATAACCGAAACAACGCACTGTCACGTCGTAAACTTGTCGCTCTGTTGGCCACGGGATTGTTTGTCAAGAAGAACATCCAAGAGGCTTATAAGCCGACACCCGAAGAGGTGGAAGCTCATCGCCAATGTAGGGATGCTTTCCTTGAACATTCACGTAAAACGATGGCTCCTATTATCGCCCGCTATCTATGAAATACCACCAGAGAGACAACCATACTTCGATGAGATTGTAGACAAAATTATAGAATCTATTTTCTAAATCTTACTTTATTATCATTTCCGCCCCGCTTTTCACATTTTATACGAAATACGGGGCGATTTTCTTGTTATTATATAAATCATTACTATCTTTGCATCGTTCTTTGGCCGTAGCCTGCTCTTGGGGTGGGATTGAGGGCAGAGGATATATATAGAAAGGCGTACATATGCTTTGTTCTTGACGTTTCGGAATCTGGCAGTTCCAATAATCAGTCAAATAACAATGCGACAATGACGCCCAGTAGGTATGTAATTATTATACCTTATTTATAATTATAGGGTATATATACGTATCGGCGTGGGCTTCGGCGTTGCTCGTTCTGACTGATTGGGCGATGCCAGAGCCTCGAAACGTGGGACGAGTAACAGACAGAACTCCCACGCTCTTTTTGTATATATCCCTAACTAAACATAAAACGCTTGCATTGGGGAGTTGACAGAATTATTTCTAATGGACGAAATAAAAAGTGTGCATATAGGAAGTTTAATCAAGGAAAAGCTTCAGGAGCAAGAGCGGTCTGTAAGTTGGTTCGCTCGCAAACTTTGCTGTGATCGAACTAATATTTATAACATTTTCACCCGAACTTCTATAGATACAGATTTGCTTTTGCGCATATCCAAAATTCTTAATTATAACTTTTTCGCAATATATACGAGTCAGTTCCATGTTGAATAATATGCAACATTTGCATCAAATTTTTCACGACAATTTATTTTGCCCATTATTGATTAAAAGTCATACCTTTGCATTGGGAAATTATCCTTAGTTTGACAACACGTAGTTTAACTATTTCAATCATTACAGTTATGAAAAATTTAAAGTTGTTTTTGGCGACGGGCATTACTACATGCTTATGCTTGAATGGCCTTGCGACGAATTGTAATTCAACAGCAGGAAGAGGACAGGACATTTTTAAAAAAGCAAAAGAAACTTGCATGAGTCAACAGTGTAAAACAGCCGTGGATAGAGCTAAAACCAAATCCACTGGTGTGAGTCAAAAAAAAGTAGCTGATGCTGTAAATAAACAATCAGGCAAATAGTGTGGCCCCTTTAACGACCTTTATTTCGCATAGAAGATTTTTTATATTATGAGGAATTTAGCATTTTTATGGATCTTAATTCTATTTTTTTGTTTTAGTACTTCATCAACAAGCCAGATAGTGAAGGATAAGACTATCCCTAAAGAAAAAGTTGATAAGAAACAAAAATCACCAATTATAGGCCCATGTGGCAATTATCCTCAGAAAAAAGAAAATGGTGGCAAATCTAATTCTTTTAACAAAAAATAGAGTTGTGTATAGTTTTCTATTACTTTGACTTATTAGAGTATCCACTTCTGCAATGCTGAAGTGGATACTTTGTAAAAAATAAAACAAAATGGACAGCATCCTTGGTTTCAAATATAGTAAAAATGTCATTTTTATAGCCTCTTTATTTATGGGCTCGTTGCTATCTTTAACATCATCTTATGCACATGAAATAGATACATCTTGTTTACAATTCAATATTGGACATGTTTCCTTTAAAATGATTTATGTAGAAGTAGGAGAATCTATAAGGCAAAGCAATATTTTCATCAGCCCCTCATCTTATTACATTGGCCAAACAGAAGTAACTCAAGAATTATGGGAGGCTGTTATGGGCGAAAATCCAAGTCTTAATAAAGGAAATGATTTGCCTGTGGAAATGATTAGTTGGAGTGATTGTCAGACGTTTATAGCAAGGTTAAATATTCTTACCGACAAACATTTTCGGTTGCCCACGGAAGCAGAATGGCAATATGCGGCATGGGGAGGAAACAAAAGTCAGGGTTATAAGTACAGTGGAAATGACAGTCTTTCAATCGTGGCATGGTATAACGATGACAAAACACACCCTGTTGCAAGAAAACTCCCTAATGAGCTTGGCTTGTATGACATGAGCGGCAATGTGTGGGAGTGGTGCTTAGATAATTATCCTTCTGAAGAGGTTAAAGATGATCCCTCTTGTAATAATATCTTCAAAGTTATACATGGTGGAAGTTGGATAAATAAAGATTGGTGTTGTCAACCAGGGACACGTAGCTATTACTTAATTTTGGAAAAATCGTCTTATATTGGCTTAAGGCTCGCATTATAACATGTTTAATTATAATCATTAGTGGATACTAACGAGTTCAGAATACGATGAAAAGAATTTCTGTTATTTTATTAATGTTAGCTAGTGTGCTAGTATGTGAGAGTCAAACGCCAGTATCTAATAAAGTTAATATGGAAAAAATGCTTAAGCGTTTTCTTTCATACGTAAAGATAGAAAGTCAGTCAATAGATGAGCCAAGTATGACGTCTTTTCCCATGACTGATGGACAGAAGGACATCGCACAATATGTATATGATGAAGTTAAGGGCTTTGGTGCAAATAGTGTTAAGGTTACTTTATCTGATGATTACTATGTTTATATTGACATACCGTCAAACACAAAAGGGCAGGTTCCTTCTGTTCTATTTATGGCACACCTCGATGTAACCCCAGAGGCTCCAGGCACAGGCATTAAACCTCTGGTTCATAGAGATTACGATGGTGGTGATATAAAGTTATCTGGTGATATTATACTCAGTCCAAACAGTCCGCAAGGTTCACATTTGAAAGACTTGACGGGAAAGACAATTGTAACGAGTGATGGAAAGACTCTGCTTGGAGCTGATGACAAAACCGGCTGTGCGGTGTTAGTCACAATGGTGGAGGAACTTATTAAGAATCCCAAGTTTAAGCATGGGCGCGTAATGGTGGTTTTAAGTCAGAATGAAGATGTTGGCAAAGCGGCGATGCGTTATAATCCTTCTATATTTGGCGATAAACCTGATATCGTTATAGATGTTGATGGTGATACACATGATAAGTTTTCTGTTGAGAACTTTACGGCAATAGGGCAGAATTTTTATTTCAAGGGCAATAGAGCCCATCCCAGTCATGGGAAAGAAAATAAATATGCGGATGCTCTAACGGCTGCATCGTATTTTATTGGCCTTGTTCCTCCAGAAGTTCACCCTAGCGCTAGAGAAGGGAAAGAAGGGTATATTCATTGCTATTATTGTGGACACCCGGAAGATGAATACGGCAAGGTTATACAAGATGATTATGTGATTAAAGTTCGCATAAGATATTTTGACCAAGAAGAAGGAAAATATTTCCTTAAGTTGATGGATGAGAATCTGCAAAAGACTCAGAAATCCTATCCTTTTGTTATTTCGAAAAAGACTGGAGAAGAAAAACAGTACGAGAATATCGCTTATACGATGCCTGAATATGTTCCAGCTCTAGTACAGGGCGCAGCACAAGATGCAGGGTTAATGATGTCTCCACGTGGAGAACGCGGTGGGACGACTTCTTCTATGATGGCAGCTCGGTTTCCTGATGTTATGCCAGGAGGATCTGGAATCTACTCAGGACAACAATCGGAGCATTCTGTTTATGAGTGGTGCTGCATAGAAGAACTAATGGATATTGTAACTGTAGTTGAGAATATTATATCAAGAGTAAGTCAGATGAAATAAATTGAGATTATGAAGAAGATATTATTTATAGCATTGTTAAGTGCAGTTTTCACCATCAATGGAACTGCACAAGCTTGGAGGAGTATTGGGCGTGTTTTTCCTCGTCCCAAGATTATTCGCCCAGTGCCGCGACCAACTATCGTTCCTTTTATAAGAGCTACGTCGAAAAATGACCACAATTCAAATGGAAACTCTTCTCCGAAAGTGCCGCATTATCCCCCGAAGATTCCACGAGTAGAAAACCCGAAGATATCGCCAAAGAAGTATAATGGGCTTATACCTCAAGTGGCACATAATGAGATTCTTCGACAACAAGATTATTTAGATGCGGAAACTTATTACAATTTAGGAGTCAGGGCTTTGTTAATGGGAAACGACACTATTGCACAAAGGTGTTTACGCATGGCTGCCACAAAAGGACATGTTGATGCTCAAGTATATCTGGGAAAGAGATTATATTACACGAGAGATAGCCTGGGAATATTAGAAGGAATCGATTGGCTTAAGAAAGCAGCACGCTCAGAGAATAAAACGGCAATATGGGATTTATATCAAATATATGTTTATGATAAAGATTATAGAGATAGTATTTCTGCATTTAATTATTTGAAGAAAGCAGTGGAGTTGAAACATCCAGAGGCTTTGAATGACATGGGCAGGTTCTATTATACTGGCTATATGGTAGAACAGAATGTAGATTCCGCTATTGTTTATTTTAAAAAAGCTGCAGATTTGAACGATAAGAATGCTTGTTTGAATTTATATAACATATATCGTGCTGTCGGAGAAAACGTTGATACTGTTGCAGCATTTGAATATTTGAAGAAAGCAGCAGAGTTGAAACAGTCGGAAGCGTTATACGAGATGGGCAACTATTACTATACTGGCTATATGGTAGAGCAAGATTTAGATTCTGCTATCCTGTATTATGAGAAAGCTGCTGATTTAAACGAAAAAAATGCATGCTCCGCCTTATATGACATCTATACTTTTGATGAAGGAAAAAGAGATACAGTTATAGCATATGAATATTTGAAGAGAGCTGCTATTTTAGAGAATCCTTATGCCTTGAATAACTTAGGATTGTATTATCAAGAAGGTTATATGGTAGAGAAAGATATAGATATGGCTATCATCTATTACAATGCCGCGATAGGAAAAGAAGATTTTGCTGAGCCCTATTGGAACTTGTATAATATTTATCAATTCGAAGAAGGTCATAAAGATACCATTGTAGCATTTGAGTATCTTAAGAAGGCCGTAGAATTAGGGAATCCTTATGCCTTGAATAACTTAGGATTGTATTATCAAGAAGGTTATATGGTTGAGAAGGATATAGACATGGCTATAGGTTTATTTAAAACTGCCATAGATAAAAAATATTTTGCTGAGCCTTATTGGAACTTATACAATATTTACCAATATGATGAGGATCACAGAAAGATAAAAGCAGCATACGGTTGTCTGTGGAATGCTGTCAATCTGGGGTATGCAGATGCAAAGAATGTGATGGGTGTATGTTATGAATTGGGATATATGGTAGATAAAGACATCTGTAGAGCTCTTGGCTATTATAATGATGCAGCAGAAAAAGGGTGCAGTAGTGCATATAGTAATCTTGGAAGAGTGTTGTCAGAAAAGAAAAACAAAAAAATAATGCGGTATAAGCCTGATATTGCTGCAAAAGTCCTGCAGATGGGCGCAGATAAAGGATATGCGGAATGTCAGTATCTGTTAGGCATGGCATATAAGAAGGGCTGTGGGGTTGAGAAGAATCAAGAAAAAGCTCGTCGGTTGTTAAATCTGGCGGCAAATAATGGAATTAAAAGCGAAAAAGATCTTGAAATAAACAATATAATTTATAAGAAATGGGCAAAGGACGCGAAAAATATAGAGAAAGTAGAAGTTAAACATTGATGATTGGACATCTAATATTGGGTAATGACTTTTATTAACTCCCATTATGATAGCATATTAACTCCCATTATGATAGCACTTTAATTTTGATTTAATGTTTACGGTCAAAGAAATACGCGATGAAATAAAATCCCTACTAGCAAAAGGATATAGTAAAGAAGAGGCAGGAAATATTCTGTATATTGCATATGGGTTTTCAGATGAAACGATGAATAAGATTTTGTCTGCAATAGAAACTCCGGACACTTCGTTTACAAAAGAAGAACTAGAGGAAGTGGTTATGGAAGATTTTAAATACAAGCCTCCGTTTGATTTTTCTTCTATCAGAAGTAATGACCAGCAGCAGTCGTATAGTTCTTCGTACAATTCGTCAACACCACCACAAAACTTTCATTATAATAATATAGGTGGATCTGGGTGTTGGCAAAAGATTGGTCATGGAATACTAATAGCTCTATGTATATTCTTGGTAAGAAACTGCATAACTACAGGAAATCCATTCAAAGTTAAGGTGCCATATCAAAAATATTCTATACCAAGTTTTTCTATGCCAAATTATTACAAGAATAGATAAAATAACATTATATGGATGAAGCATTGATTAAAGAAGCAATAATCTTGCTTTTATGCAAAGGGTATAAATACGAAGATGTTGAGTATAATATCGCTCAGCATACAAAAAGGCCACTTCAAGAAATTAAAGAAATCCTACAATCTGTGGTCTCTACAGGAAGCAATTTCGTTATGAATTATTAGTATGTAAAAAAGATATATCTTCCCTTTTCTCCCTCTGCATCTCCGAATGATTCAGCAAATCTAATGAAAGTTTAGTGTGTAGAGCCGGAGGTAGTTCGGAGACATCGGAGGCGACAGCCTAAAATGGATGGAATGCAGCGAAAAGTGTACAAAATGCGCTGCAAAAAAATTGAAAAGCGTTCTTACGTAAATTAACGCAGACCTTAGTAAAAGTTAAACAGACTTCATTAAATCTTAGGCGGAGTTCGCAGAAACTTAAGCGGACTTCGCCTAATCTTATACAGAGTTCGTGGAATTTTAAGCGGACTTTGTCAGAAAAAAGCCTGAGTTCCTGAAATTGTCTCCGCCGAAACACAACTTTGACTCGGCGAAGACACGAGCGCGAAGTCGCGGAAAAATCAGGCGAAGTCTGCTTAAAATCTGGGGAGGACACGCCAAAATTAGACGAAGGCCGCTTAAATTCTGGCGAGGGGGCGCTAAGATTGCACAACGGCGGCTTCAGTTTACACGAGAGCGCGATAGAATATATCGTGCTTACGCTAAAAGTCGGTGAAGCTATTATTATTTACTGAGCACCTTCTTTATGCTCTCTGTCCAGAACTCGGCAAGGCGGATAGCTCCCTGAGGATTGGGGTGGAGATAGAATTTCAATCCCTGTCCCAGGGCTGAGGGCTCAGCCACGAAGAGGTCGGTGCGGTTCTCAAAGGCGCGGAAGGTCTTGCGGCTGCCCTGGAACACACGCTGCGGCGTGGCTTTTCCATATTCCCTGCAGAGGGCGTCGATTTCGGGGAGGTAGGTGCGCAGACGGGCAAGACCCGTATGAAGATAGCGCGCCCCGTTATAGGTATGGGGATGATACCAGATGGGATAGTTGATGATGACCTTAGCCGTAGGGTAACGGTTGAGGATATAATCCACAATCTTCCTGACATTAGCAATATAGTCGGCTGGAGCCACTGGCGCACCGGTGCAACAGTCGATGGCGCTGTCGTTGGTGCCGAGCATCATGGTAAAAATGAGGGCTCCGTCCTTCTGCGCAAGTTCATCGGCAGCAGCAACCATCCGCTGGAAAATGCGACTGTTGCGCTCAGGCAACCAGTCAACCGTGGTGGAACCTGACACGCCGCAGTTGCGGACATTAACCTCATAGCCGGCGGCAGTGAGCTGCTCACCTACACGCACTGGCGGCGCCTCGGTATTATGGTTGATCTCGGCGCCATAGGTAATGCTATTGCCTATAAACACGATGTTGACCTTGGAGTTTTTTGATTTGCCATTGCACACTGCAATGGCCACGAGGCAAAGAATTGCGAAAAAGGTGAATCTTTTCATGCTGAAGATATTTTTGTTGGTTATTTGAGCGCAATTTAATCATTTCCCACCAATTAAATGCAAAAATTAGTGTAACTTCGCTGCGATTTTATGGCAATTGCGACTAAAACAAAAAACATTCTGCGCTGGCTGCTGCGAAATCTCGTTGCTGCCGTGGTGGGTCTGGCCGTGTTTACTGCGGTGGTAAACCTTAACCACGGCTACCACTGGATATGGTTTGACTTTACCAGAACCAACATGGTGGATATCAGCATGGACCGCCATCTGAGCCTTGAGGACCGTCTGGAACGCAGGCTAGGCGTTGACTATGACTTCGTGCAGATGGTGAAGGGCATGACTCCCGAAGACGCGGTGATATTCTATCCCTCGCGCGAAGATTTCATGGCCACACCCTCCCATGGCAACAAGGTGCCATTCCATGCCTCTCTGACCGACAAGGTGGCTGCCATCCGCATTCTCTATCCTCGCAAAGTAGTCGTTGCGGAGGAACTGGGCAAGACGCCCTACGCTGACAAGCTGACGCACATTGCCATAGTCAACGGACTGCATCGCGACATGGTCAGCTACCCCTCCGACACGATGCCGACCATCGACGTACTGCCGGTGAATGCGGCTGACTATGTGCCGTTCTAAAGGGATAAAAGCAAAGAAGTAATGCTAATATTCATCTTTATAATAGGATTTATGCTGCTAAGCAGTATGGCATGGCGCAGCTCACTGCTGGAGAAGGCAGGCTTTGCCCTGCCCGTAGGCATGGCAGCCGTCACGTTGGCTATGCTGCTCATGGACTGGGCACACATTGCGCTCACCCGCACCAGCATGACAATACTCACGCTGACCTTGCTACTGGCCGCCATAGCCGCCAACGGCAAGAAACTGCTGATGCTGACGCACAAAAGGCCGTTATTCCATATTGCATTCAACAAATCACATCTCACTTGGCTTAACCTTCTATGGCTGCTGATGCTGATGGGCGTAATATGGCTGGAGTACGTAAACATAAGCAAATGTCTTATCTACCCCACTTACGACCGCGACTCAATGGCGGCCTTCGACACATTTGGCTATGTGTGCGCCCAGGAGGGAACCTACTTGCGCATGAGCCTCTTTGACGCCGACTACATCCCCTCGCTGCACCACGCTGGAAGCGCAATGAGCTATGTACCCATGCTACCCCTGTCCTATGCATACCTTTATATATATGGTGCCGCCACATCGAAGGCTATTCCCGCCCTTATATATCTGGGATTTCTCTTCGGCCTCTACGGCCTATGTCGCCGCCGACTGACTCACACAGCCTCCATGCTGGTACTACTGGGAGTGATACTGACACCAGAGATGACATCCTTTGCCTCCCATTCCATAACCAACGTGATGCATGCCTGCGTGGCCTCGGCGGCAATTATTTATCTATGCCTGTGGCTGGAGCGGCGCGAGCCATTCGACCTCAGACTGATGGCGCTGATGCTGGCCATTAATGTGTGGATGCGTGCCGAGGGAGTAGTGTTCATCGGCGTGGCGCTCTTATTTATATTTATCTCGCTGATAAGGAGCCATACGTCCACCCCGCTTCCCTCTGCCGAGGGGGAATCGGTTCGCCCGAAGTCCCGATGGTGGGCCATAGCGTTGACCGCGCTTGCCATGCTGCCCTTCCTACTATGGACAGTGTGCAGCAGCACATGCGGACTGGCCTCGGAGAGCACACTCATCACTCACCCCTTCTGGGACGGTGACAAGCTGCTCACCGTATGGCGCGGGGTGTACGGCCTGCTGGGCGGCAGCGACTATTACGGGTGGACTTTTAACATCGCGCTGATAATGCTACACGTACATATCTTCTATGCCATCTACCTCAGGCTGCGCCACCAGTCCATGCGCCCCGAGGGACTGAGCCTGAGCCACTACCTTATCTGGACCATCATAATCGGCATAGCAGGCTATGTGACGGTGCTCTACCAGGTAGACTACCAATGGGACAGCATCCAGAATGTACTTGATTTCTCCGCCAAGCGCTTCCTTTTCTGCTTTGTGCCGATGGCATGGTTCTTCAGTGTCAGCGTGATGCCCATGCGTAAGTTCGCCACATGGTTTGAGCGCAAGTGCGGCATCGGCAACTTATGAAAAACTTGGCTGATAAGCGACCAAATACGGAAGAATACGATGAAAACGGCTGATTTCTGCGTGACTTATACCGAAAACTTCGTATCTTTGTACCATTATGGATATTGAGCGACTACCAGCATGCATTCTGAAATGGATAGGGAGGATTCTGCTCTCCATCCTGATATTGATATTCTTGCTGGTGGTAGCAGTATATCTGCCTCCCGTGCAGCAATGGCTGAAGAATTGGGCCTGTGACTACCTGAGCGAAGAGACAGGCATGAAGGTGGAGATTGACCATGTGAGCCTCACCCCGTGGCTCGACCTCCAGCTGGAGCGCATGAGCGCCGTGGACAAGGGCGATACCGTGGTGGCCGCCGAGGAACTGCTGCTGGACGTAAAGGTGCTTCCCCTACTGGAGGGCAAGGTTGACCTCAACGGCTTCGAGCTGCGCCAGGCCAAGCTTAACACCAAGGACTTCATCAGCGACACCCATGTGGAGGGCCGCTTCAGGTTGCTCAAGATGGACATACCGGCGGTGTGCGACCTCAAGAAGAAGCACATCGACGTAAACCGCGTGAGGCTCAAGGATGCCGATGTCAGACTGGTGCTAAGCGACACGGCCGCCGTCGACACCACACCGTCGGAGCCCGTGGAGTGGCAGATTGCCCTGGGCGAGCTGAAGGTGGACAATACCACATTCTATGTACAGACGCCCGGCGACTCGCTGCGCCTGAGCGGCAACGTCAGCTCGCTCAGCGCCCGCCAGGCAGACATCAACCTGAAGGATGACTCCTACAAGGTAGGCAAGCTGGCCCTGCAGGCCACCGATATGGCCTACGACATTCCCTACGAGAAGCCGCAAAAGGGCCTTGACACCAACCACCTGCACTTCCCCACCCTGACGCTCAATGCCGACAACGTAAGCTATACCAAAGAAGGCCTCGACCTCGGCCTACAACAGCTGGCTCTCAAGGAAAAGAGCGGCCTGGAACTGAGCAACCTCAGCGGTACGCTGCATTACGACTCCACCTTGGTCAAACTCAGCGGCGGAGTAATCGAGACGCCCCATAGTCGCCTGGAAGCCGACGCCTCAGTGGGCAACAGCAACCGTATGGATATTAAGGTAAAGGGCAACATAGGCAAGCAGGACATCAGCCTGCTGGCTGGCGACGACCTTGGCAAGATGCTGCCCAACAAGCCCATCAATGTCAACCTGCGCGCCGAGGGTACCATGGACAACCTCACCCTCGACTACGGCATCATCACCCTGCCCGGCAACATGGAGATGCGACTCAATGGGCGACTCAACCAGCTGGGCTCCGACCTGCGCCGCAATGGCAACCTCCATTACACAGTGGCTCTCAAGGATGCCAGCTTCCTGCGCCAAGTGCTGCCCAAGGACCTCCAGAAGCAACTGCGCATACCCAACGGCACACGCATAGGCGGCGACCTCACCTTCCGCGGCAACAGTTTCACTCTCAGCAAGAACACCATATACAGCGGCAAGGGCAGCCTCAGTTTCACCGGTCAGTTTGATGCCAACCGCATGATCTACAACGGCCGGCTCACGGCCCGCCAATTCCCCCTCCAGAATTTCCTGCCAGGCATGGGCCTCAGTCCGCTGACCGGCGACTTCGACGTCAAGGGCCATGGCACTGACTTCCTCAGCCCCGGCACCAGCCTCAAGCTCCGCTCACGCATAGGCAACTTTACCTATGCTGGCCTGCCACTCAACAATATGCACATAGAGGCCGACATCAACGGTCCCAACGCCCAGGGCACGCTTCACGCCGACAACTCATGGCTCAAGGCTACGCTCAACTTCACTGCCCAGCAGCAGGGCGGGCGCATAAGCGGTTCGCTCGACGGTCAGGTAGAAAGCCTCCGCCTCAGCCAACTTACTGGCTCCGCCGACAGTACCATCGACAAGAACCTTCGCCTCATGGCTGACATCAATGTCAGAGGATTCTACGAGGAGAAAACACAGAAGATGGCCCTCGGCGGCACCATCGACCATCTCAATGCCGTTGACTCTCGCTTAGGCTATCCGGGCGGCGCCATCCGTTTCGGTCTCGGCACAAGTCCCGACTCCACCCACATCTACCTCAACTCGGGTGACCTCACCCTCATGGCACGCTCTGACAATCCGCTAAACGTCATCATAAACAGCCTCAGTAGCTTTGCCGACGAACTGACCACCAAGCTGAGCGCAGCCCAGCTCGACCACAACGCCCTGCGCCAGCTGCTGCCCGAGATGCGCATGCGCATACGCTCCGGCAACAACAACCCACTGCAGCAGATGCTGGCCATGAACGGCTACGGATTCGACTCCCTATCCGCTGACGTGACCACCGGCCCCGAGCTAGGCATCAATGCCACGGCCAACATGACCAACTTCCGCACCGGAGCCGTGCTGCTGGAAGCCTCGCAGATGGAAATCAGGCAAGACAGCGATGCCATGCGCCTCAATGTCCGCATAGAGAACAACAGTAAGAGAAATCCCAACCGTTTCACCGCCACCCTCGACGGCAGCCTGCTCAGCGACGGATTCAACCTGATGGCAAACTTCAAGGACGCTAAGGGCCGCGAGGGCATCAACATCGGCACCCGCGTCATCCTCGACGGCCACGGCGGCATGTCTTTCACCCTCCTGCCCAGAGTATCCACCCTGGCCTACCGCCAATTTAAAATCAATGATGACAACTTCCTGCGCGTGGACTCCGCCGGATTCTTCACTGCCAATATCGACCTCCTGGCCGACGACAATACCAACCTCAAACTCTTCTCCCTTACCAACGACTCCATCAATCAGGATATCACCCTCTCACTGGCCAACCTCAACCTCCACGACCTGAGTAGCGTAGTCCCCTTTATGCCCAAAGTCAGCGGATGGCTGGACGGCGATATCCACGTAATCAAGACCCCCCAGAGCTTCACCGCCGTAGGACAGCTGCAGAGCCGCCAGCTCGAATATGAGGGTATCTATGTTGGCGACATCGGTACTGAGCTCTTCTATATGCCCGAAGATGACGGCCACTATGTGGTGGCTCAGATATTGAGTCTGGATAAAGAGGTGGCTGTGCTCGACGGCCACTACTACGACCGCCAGGACGGCATACTTGACGCCACCCTCACCCTCGACCAATTCCCCGTAAGCCTGCTCAACACCTTCCTCAGCGACGACGGCACATTGGCCCTGCGCGGCATGGCCAATGGCGAGATAAGCGTCAAAGGTCCCACCGCCAACCTCGCCCTCAACGGCCAGATTAACCCCGACTCCATCCACGCCTACTCTGAGCTCTACGGCTTTGACCTCGCCATGGAGAATAAGCCCATCGCCATCAGCCAGGGCAAGATACTCTTCGACCAGATGAAATTCCTGGGCCGACAGAGCGACAATCCCCTCGTCGTCGACGGCAGCGTGGACCTCGGCAACCTGAGCGACATCATATACGACCTTAGCATCAAGGCCACCGACTTCAGCCTTATCAATGCAGAGAAGACCAAGAAATCGCTCCTCTACGGCAAAGTATTCGTTGACATCGATGCCACTCTCAAGGGCAAGTCCGGCTTCATGATGCTGCGCGGCGACCTCAATGTGCTGGGCAAGACCGACATGACCTACATCATGCGCGACACGCCCCTCCAGGTGGACGACCAGTTCAGCGGCCTCGTAGAGTTTGTGGACTTCAGCGACAGCGGCGAGCAGGAGGAGCAGCCTGAGGAGACCGGCGGACTCTTCGTAAGCCTCAACCTCAATGTTGACCCCGCTACCCACCTGCACTGCGAGCTCAGCGACGACGGCAAGAACTACGTGGACTGCAACGGCGGCGGCAACCTCAAGATGATGATGTTCCCCGGCGGTGACATGAGCATGACCGGCCGCTTCAACATACAGGGCGGCGAAATGAAGTATACCCTGCCATTCATACCTCTCAAGACCTTCACCTTCGCCGAGGGCAACTTCATCCAATTCAACGGCGACATCGACAACCCCACCCTTAACATCACAGCCACCGAGCGCACCAAGGCAGCCGTGACCGGAGAAACCGACGTCAGCCGCATGGTGGTCTTCGATGTGGGCGTCAAGATAACCAAGCAGCTCAGCAACATGGGCGTAGAGTTCCTCATCGATGCCCCCGAGGACAGCGAGGTGCAGAGCGAGCTCGCCACCATGGGCAACGAGATGCGCAACAAGGTGGCAGTCACCATGCTGGCCACAGGTCTCTACATGTCCTCCTCCAACAAGACCGGCTTCAAGGCCAACAACGCCCTCAACTCCTTCCTCGAGAGCGAGATACAGAACATTGCCGGCAGCGCCCTCAAGACCATCGACATCAGCGTAGGCGTGGAGGGCAACACCACCGCCAGCGGCGAGACCCAGACCGACTACACCTTCCAGTTCTCCAAGAAATTCTGGAACGACCGCGTTACCTTCGTCATCGGAGGCAAGGTGACTACCGGAGCCACCGACGAAGGCGCATCCTCCTCGCAGAGCTTTATCGACAATATCTCCCTAGAGTACCGCCTTAACCGCTTAGGCACTCGCTACATACAGGTATTCTATGACAATGACACTTACGACCCGCTGGAGGGCAGCTACTCCTCTGCCGGAGCTGGCTACATCTGGCGCCGCCGCACCGATAGCTTCGGTGACCTGATGCTCTTCAGAAGGAGTAAGAAGAAGAATAAGGAATAAAAGGGAGTAAGGAGAATAAAAGGACAAAAGGATATGAAACGCGACATATCACATATCACATATTACCTCGCATTGGCAACGCTGATGCTACTGCTGGCTGCCTGCTCCACCACCAGCCACCTGCCCGAGGGCGAAACCCTCTACACCGGCATAGGCACCGTCAGCTACGTGGATCAGGGCGGCAAGGACCGTGACGGCCTGCGCCACTCCACCAAAGGCGGAGTGATAGTAGCCCTGGCCGATGCCGCTGTACAGGTGAAGGACGCCCTCAGCGGAAAGAAGAAAAAGGCCGCCTCCGCCTCTAAGGAAGGAGGCCCTGCATCTGAAGGAGTGGCAGAAGACCTGACCAACGACGCCGATGCCCAGGCCCTGGAGGCTGTGGAGGAAGAGATTGAGGCCGTGATAGCCTATCCGCCCAACAACTCCTTCTTCGGCAGTTCGCGCATACGCACACCCCTGCCTATCGGCCTGCTGGCCTACAATGCGTGGGGCTACAAGGAGGAAAGCAAAGGCCTCGGCCGCTGGCTCTTCCAGAAGGTGGGCAGCCAGCCGGTGCTCATCTCATCCGTCAATCCCGACACACGAGCCAAGGTGGCAGAAAACGTGCTGCACAACTACGGATTCTTCCGCGGCCACGTCGACTACACCATCACCCACCACCGCCACAACGACCGCAAGGCCAAGATCAACTACTTTGTCCATACCAACCGCCTCTGGCGCATCGACTCAGTGGAGTACATCGGATTCCCCGACTATGCCGACTCGCTCATCCGCGCCACCCGAAAGCAAAGCCTCCTGCAGCCCGGCGCACCCTTCACTGCCACAGCCCTGCAACAGGAGCAGACCCGCGTGGCCAACATGCTCAAAAACCGCGGCTACTATTACTATAAGCCCACCTTCGCCACCTACAAGGCCGACACCGTGGCCAAGCCATACAAGGTGCAGCTGCGCATGCAGAACTCCCCCAACCTGCACCCCCTCGTCAACAGACAGTGGTACATAGGCAACACTCACCTCACCGTGCTGCGTCATGCCCTCGACCAGGCCGACCACACCGTCAGCATACCCGAAGGCTCCTACTCCTACTCTGGCTCCCACTGGCCCATACGCCCCGACGCCGTCATGCGCAACGTACTCCACCGCCGCGGGCGCCTCTACCGCTACATGGGACAGGAGAAAACCCAGGAGCTGCTCAATGAACTCGGCACATTCTCCCACCTCGAGCTGCGCTATATGCCGCGCGACACCGCCGCATGGCGCCGCGCCGACAGCGTCATGCCACCGGCGGGGTCTGACACCCTCGACCTCTACATCCGCGCCATAATGGAGCCCCGGTATAACGCCGACCTGGAAATCAACGTTACCGAGCGCAACTCCAACCGCATAGGCCCCGGACTCTCGCTCGGACTAAAGAAGAAAAATGCCTTCCGCGGAGCCGAGCTCCTCAGCTTCAAGCTCTACGGCTCCTACGAGTGGACCACCACCAACCTCGGCGACAACCACAGCCACGGCCTCTTCAACTCCTACGAAGTCGGCACCAAGCTATCGCTCGACATTCCACGCATGATGCTGCCCGGCATGAATCCCCAGCGCCTCCGGTTCCCCGCCACCACCAGCTTCAGCATCTACGGCGACCTACTCAACCGTGCAGGCTACTTCCGCATGCTATCCTTCGGTACCAGCCTCACCTACTCCTGGCACCGCAACCGAACCTCGCGCCACGAGCTGACGCCCTTCTCGCTGACCTACGACAAGCTCTACCGTACCACCCACCAGTTTGACTCCATCCTACAAGAGAGCCCAGCCCTGGCCGTCTCGATGCAAGACCGCCTCGTGCCAGCCATACAGTACACCTACGCCTATACCTCACCACGCAACACCCGCCACCCCCTGGCATGGCAGTTCAGCATCAAGGAGGCCGGCGGACTCACCTCGACAGCCTACGCCATAGGCGGCAAGAAATTCTCTGAGAAAAACAAGAAGCTTTTCAGCAATCCCTTCGCTCAGTTTATAAAAGTCACCTCCGAACTCCACAACAACTGGCGCCTCAACACCAACACCCGCCTCGTCACCCGAGTGATGGGCGGCATAGCATGGGCCTACGGCAACTCTGACTTCGTGCCCTACAGCGACCAGTTCTACTCCGGCGGTGCCAACAGCATCCGCGCCTTCCCCATACGCCGCGTAGGCCCCGGACGCTTCATCAGCCGCGGCGGCAAATACTCCTACCTCGACCAGACCGGCGACATCAAGATAGAAGGCAACATCGAACTGCGCTTCCCTCTCTTCGGCACACTCTACGGAGCCACCTTCATCGATGCAGGCAACATCTGGCTCCTGCGCTCCGACGACAACCGCCAGGGTGGCACCCTGCGAGCCGGCAAGCTGCTTAGCGACCTGGCCCTCGGCACCGGTGTGGGCATGCGCTACGACCTCGACTTCCTAGTACTCCGACTGGACCTCGGCATTGCCCTCCACGACCCCGCATCCACTCACCGCGGCTACTTCCAGACAGGCCGCCTGGGCGACCGCTTCGCCCTACATTTCGCAATAGGCTATCCCTTCTAGGAGAAAAAGAGAGATTGCCTGACCGCAAGAAAACCCATCTCCGCCGCAAAAAATCCCAATTTCAACGCAAGGAACCCCCCACCCTCCTATAAAAAAGAAGGCCCTGTTACTCCCACACCCAACGAAGAGCAACAGGGTCTTTAAGTTATTCCTTTGATTCCCCATCTCGCGAAATATAAATGTGAGCGGCCGCAGACTGACTGCCTACAGCCACAATCTAAACACAAGCTCATGTAGTCTAAACACGTACTGCTACAATCTAAACCCGTGCTCATGAAATAATTTAAGTTGAATTATTAAAAAATCAATGAATTATTAAAAAATCAAGTTGAATTAAAAATAATTTAGGTAATGATATAGATGTTGGCACAGATTACTCATAATGCAGCCAATTCTGACTGCGTTAGTTGTATGTTTATTGCATAGCAGCGTTAGTTAGAATAGACATAAGACTTTTATTCCGAGTCTTTTGCGTGATCATTGCCTAAGTTTAATCTAATCCCGTTCAAAAAAGTTTTAATCCCGTGGAAAAATAAACTAATCCCGTGAAGAAAAATTTTAATCCAGTGGAGCTGGCGTTTTTCCACGGGATTAGATTTCGTTTCAAGGCTTTTAGATTTCGTTTCAAGGCTTTTAGTTTTGATTTCCACAGGACTAAAAATTACCCTGCATATTAAATCGTCTGTTTTTCAACTCTTTAACCGAAACAATGCAGGAATGTATGCAAAAAACATTTTAATTTTTTATAGGCAATGACACAAATGTTGGCACAGAGAGAGCATGACTATTTCGCAGAGACTGTAATCTGTGCCAACTGCTATATTGTTGCCATAATTTAAGTTGAATTATTCATAATTTAGACTGAATTATTTTGCGAGCACGAGTTTAGTTTGCGGAAGCACGCTTTTTTGATTACGCCAGCACGGGATTAGATTACGCTTCCTCGAGTTAAGATTTCGGATAGTCTGCTTTAAGTGGCGGTTGCCATACTTTAGATTACGGAAGCAGGCGTTTTCTGCGAGGGAGGGCTCTGTTATTCTTTGGCGGTCCCCTTTTTGCGTGCTTTAGGTGGCAAAAGGGGCTTTTTTCATGCATAATTACGGATAAAGAAAGGTGCGGCAGCAAAAAAAGTCAGTGATTTGGAGCGTAATTAGCGAAAAATCCTTACCTTTGCAGCGCAAAACACAAGATCGCGGAGTGGAGCAGTTGGTAGCTCGCCAGGCTCATAACCTGGAGGTCGCATGTTCGAGTCCTGCCTCCGCAACTAAAAGCAATAACCCCGCATGCCATGACGCAAGCGGGGTTATTTATTAAAACAATGAGGAAAATATTCAGGTAAGCATAAAGCATACGAAAGATGAACTGGCTATCAAGTTTGTTTACTGACACTCAGAGCATGGGGCACATCGTGCTGCTGCTGGCTCTGGTGATTGCCCTGGGCTATAAGCTGGGCAAGATTAAGGTGGGCGGCGTTTCGCTGGGCTCCACCTTTGTGCTGTTTACGGGCATTTTGGCCGGCCATATCTATAACTCAACTGGGCTGGGCAACGGCGAGGGCTATGCCGCGCCGCTGGCTGTGCTGAACTTTGTGCAGGACTTCGGCCTGATACTGTTTGTCTATTGCATCGGCCTGCAGGTGGGGCCTGGCTTCTTCTCGTCGCTGAAGAAGGACGGCCTGAAGCTCAACGCCTACTCGGTGCTGACCATTTTGCTCAACATTGGGGTGATGCTGGGCTGCTACTTCCTTATCTTTGATAGCGGCGACAGCAAGAACCTGCCGATGATGGTAGGGGTGCTATGCGGCGCCGTGACCAACACTCCCGGCCTGGGTGCCGCCAACGAGGCGCTGGGCGAGGCCGCAGCCCACAACCCTGCCTTGCAGCAGGCCATGGAGAGCCACGAGATTGCCTCGGCCTATGCCTGCGCCTATCCGCTGGCATTGGTGGGAATGATCGGGGCGGTGATTCTGCTGCGCTACCTGATGAGAATCAGGCTAGACGGCGAGCAGGAGCAGGTGAAGCATGAGATGGAGGAGAACCCTCACGCCAAGCCCCATCGCATGACCATCCGCTTGCTTAACAGCGCGCTGGACGGCGTCACGGTGCGCAAGATTCGCGACTTTGTGGGCCGCAACTTTGTGGTCTCGCGCATGGAGCGCGACGGCGAAGTGAGCACCCCCTCCATTGACGCGGTGCTGAAGCGGGGCGACCTGCTGCGCATAGTGTGCGCAGAAGACGATGCAGAAGCCGTGACAGCCTTCATGGGCGCGGTGGAGCACAAGGACTGGCAGCTCACCCCGTCGCCGATTATCTCTAAGCGCGTGGTGGTAACCAAGCCGGAAGTGGAGGGCAAGACTCTGGCGCAGATGCACTTCAGCAGCGTGCTGGGCGTAAATGTGACGCGCCTCACGCGATCGGGCATCGACCTCTTTGCCGACCGCAACCTGCGCCTGCAGATTGGCGACCGCCTGCTGCTGGTGGGGCCGCAGGAGAGCATTGCCCATGCCGAAAGCGCCGTGGGCAACTCGGTGAAAAAGCTTAACCACCCCAACATAGGACCTCTATTCCTGGGTGTGCTACTGGGCGTGATACTTGGCAGCATCCCGTTTGCCATCGGCGGCGTGCCCATGCCCGTTAAGCTGGGCCTGGCGGGCGGTCCGCTGATCGTGGCCATCCTCATCGGAGCCAAGGGCTACAAGCTGCGCATCACCTCCTACACCACTACGAGCGTCAACATGTTTGTGCGCGAGCTGGGGCTTAGCCTTTTCCTGGCGGGAGTGGGCATCAAGGCGGGCGCCAACTTCTGGAACACCCTGACGCAGGGTGACGGCATCAGCTATGTCTGGACGGGATTTCTGATTACCGTGGTGCCTATCCTGGCTGTGGGCATCATCGCTCGCATACGCATGAAGGTCAACTACTTCACCCTGAGCGGCCTCATTGCCGGCACCTACACCGATCCGCCGCTGCTGGCTTTCTCCACCCAGGTTGCGGGCAACAATGCGCCCGCCGTAGGATACTCCACCGTCTATCCACTGGCAATGTTCCTACGCATACTGACAGCACAGCTTATCATCTTATTCTTCTGTGCATAAATATTGCCTGGAAGATACAAAGCCCGCATTTTCATGCAGAGAATCGTGAAAATTGCGGGAACATAATCAAGTTTTGCCAATTAAATACCTCTTTATATAAAAATATTGTGTAACTTCGCCGAAAATTGTAAAATATCGGCTTTAAGCATTTGCCATTTCCGGCGGCGTGGCCATCTACCCGCTGACCGTATTAAAAGATAATTGAATACTGCAATCCTTAAGAATATGAAGAAGACGCTACTGATCCTTGCTGTTGCAGCCACTGCGCTGATGACCTCGTGCGTCAACAACAAGGAGATGATTTACCTGCAAGGTGCCGACTCCATCTACGCCAACACCCTGGCTATCGACAAAAACTTCCAGCTGCTCATCCAGTCTGACGACGAGCTGGCCATCTCCATCACCAGCCGTGACAAGCAACTAATTGAACAGTTTAACAACAGCATCCTCGTCGGTTCGGGCAACTCCGCCAGCGGCTCAAGCCAGGCGATGACTCAGAGCGGCGTATGCTACTTCTGGGTCAACCAGGACGGCACGATTGAATTTCCCATCGTAGGCAGGGTGAAGGCCGCAGGCCTGACTGTTGAGGAACTGTCGGAGAATATCCGCCAGCAGCTAGCCAAGGATGTCAACGACGTGCAGGTCAGCGCCAAGATCATGAGTTTCAAAATTACCGTGCTGGGCGATGTCAAGAACCCCGGCACCCAGAGCTATACCGGCCAGCGCCTGACCCTGCTGGAGGTGCTGGGCCGCGCAGGCGACCTCAATGCCAGCGCCATCCGCACCAATGTGCTGGTGATCCGCGAGGAGAACAACAAGCGTACCTCCTACAAGGTTGACCTGACCAAGCCCGAGTCAGTTTTCAACTCACCGGCCTACTACATGCAGCAGAACGACCTGGTGTACGTCGAGTCCAACAAATCGGTAAAGGTGAAGGGTAGCACCTCCTACACTTACCTTACCGTTACGGGCACACTGGTGAGCATGGTGGCCTCCATCGTCTCACTCATAATTGCACTGACAAGGTAGTTTTTCTTAGTCACAGAGTCACAAAGTCGCAGAGTCACAAAGCTATATAGTCGCAAGGTTATAAAGTTTTTCCTTATGTCTAAAAGAAGCATCGAAAATCTTTTCATTTGGAAACAAGCTCGTGAAGTAGTTAATCTTGTATATCTGATGATAAAAGAATGCAAGGACTATAGCTTCCGCGACCAAATTCAGAGAGCTGCTGTTAGCATTATGAATAACATCGCAGAAGGATTTGACTCCGGCTCAGATGCAAGATATGCAAGTTTTCTCAATATAAGCAGGGGTAGCTGCGCAGAAGTTTACAGCATGCTATACCTGTGTGAAGACTTTAAACTATGTACACCAGAAGAACGCATTGACATACAAACACTATTAGCACAAACATCTACAGGAATCGTAAATTTGAATCTTACACTATCCGCGAATAAACAAAGAGCATCTTCATTAGCTATGTGACTTTGCAACTTTGCGACTAACAAACTTTATTATCTATGGCTGAAGTTTTAGAAAACCAAAACCAAGTTCAAGAAGAAGAACACGGCAATAATATCCTTAACATTGCGCTCTACTGCCTCACCGTACTGCGCAAGAATTGGCGATGGTTCCTGCTGAGCGTTATTGTTTGCCTCGGCCTGGCCTACCTCTATGCCAAGCGTCAGCCGCGCATTTTCCGCCAGAGCGCCACCATCCTTATCAGCGAGGGCGAGACCAAGACCAACAAATCGAGGGCTTTCAACAATCTGCAAGACCTCAGCGGCATAGCAGCCAACGACAACCTGAAGGACGAAATATTCATCCTTACCTCCCGCCGTCTGATAGGCCGCGTGGTTGACCTGCTGAAGTTGGATATCTCCTACAACGTCACCCAGCGCTTCACCCCCGTATCGCTTTTTGAGGACAGCCCCATTCTGGTCAACTTCCTGGAGCCCTTCAAGGGCGCCACAAACTTTGAGGCTGAAATCAACGGTAACTCTGTCAAGATAGACAAGCTGCGCTTCAACGGCGACAAGACCGGATTCAGAAAGACCGTCACCTTTGGCGAACCCGTCAAGACTCCCGCCGGCATCATCGTGCTCAACAAGACCAAGTACACCAAGGCCTACGACAATAAGACCATACGAATCTCACGCTCCAGCCGTGAGGACGCCATCACGCGCTATCGCGCAGGGCTCGGAGCCGCAGAGAACGACAAGGATGCTAACCTGATAACCATCAGTTGCCTCGACGGCAACCGCGGCAGGGCAAACAAGATACTCAACACCCTGCTCGAAGTGTACAAGGCCGACATCGTTGACAGCAAAAACGCATCGGCCCGCAATGCTTCGAAGTTTATTGACGAGCGTATCGCCCTCATTGGCTCACAGCTGAGCGAGGTGGAACGCGACCTTGTCAACTTCAAGCAAGAGAGCAACCTGCTCGACTTTAACCTCAACGTTACCAACTATCTGCAGGAAAGCTCCACCTCCCACCAGACACTGCTCGACCTCGAGACCCGTCTGGCTGTAGTCAGCTCGCTACGCGACTTCATCGTCAACAGCGCCAACAACGAGAAGCTCATCCCCGTGCTCGGCGCCCTGGGCAATGCCAGCATGGAAAGCCAGATCAATCAGTATAACGAGTTGATGATTGACCGCAATAAGCTGCTGGCCAACGCATCACCCACCTCGCCCGCCATAGTGCAGCGCGATCAGGTGCTCAAAGACATGCGCCACACCATCTGCGCCGGCATCGACAGCTATGTCAACTCCATCCGCATCCAGCTGGCCAAGGCTCGCGGTTCCGACGACCGCCTGCGCTCGCAGATGGCCAACGCACCACAGTCAGAGATTAAGACTCTCGATATCACCCGTCAGCAAAAGGTGAAGGAAGCCCTCTACACCTACCTGCTCAACAAGCGCGAGGAGAACGCCCTGCAGCTGGCCATCAACGATGCCAACGTGCGCATAGTGGAATACCCCTACGGCGTGAAGAGCCCCGTCTCACCCCACACCGGCCGCATAATGCTCGTGGCCTTCATCCTCGGTCTTGGCATTCCCGCAGCCATCTTCTGGTTCCTCATCACAATGGACAAAACCGTGCGTGGACGCAAGGACATCGAGGACGCCCTCACAGCCCCCATCCTGGGCGACATCCCACGGTGGATCGACGAACGCAACGAGAAGAAATTCCTCAGCAAGGAAGACAACGGCAAGACTATCTCCGAGGCTTTCCGCGTACTGCGCTACAACCTCAACATGATTACGCAGGAGGGCATCATTGCCGTTACCTCCTCCACCCCCTCGCAGGGTAAGAGTTTCATCTCGCGTAACCTATCGGCAATCCTCGGCATCGGCGGAGCAAAAACCATACTTATCGATGCCGACATACGCAAGAACTCTGTTTCTGAGGTGCTCGGCCTGAGGCGAACCAACTACGGTCTGACCAGCTATCTTGCCAAGCAGTGCGAGATTGACGACATCATAGTAAAGAACGTAGGTGAGAATCTTGATATAATTCCTGCCGGCGTCCGTCCGCCCAACCCCGCCGAGCTGCTTATGAGCAGCCGACTCGACACTCTCATCAAGAGCCTGCGCGAGGACTACGGCTACAAGTATATTGTAGTTGACTGTACGCCTACCATCAATGTGGCTGACTCCGGCATCGTTAACCGCGTGGCCGACATCACCCTCTACGTTATCCGTGTGGGTGCTGAGGACCGCCGCTTCCTGCCTGACCTTGAGAAACTATACAAGGAGGGTAAGTTCCACAAGATGAACATTGTGGTCAACGACTCCAATGCCAAGAGCCAGAGCAACTATGGCTACGGATACGGCTATGGCTACGGTTATGGCTATGGATATGGCTACGGTTATGGCTACGGCTATGGTTACGGCTATGGCAACGAGAAGGAACACAAACACCGCACAGGCATCGGTCGCAAGATCGAGAAATTCCTGAGCATTCGCAAATAACACTCAATAAAGCTCAACAGTTAGGCGGACCTGCATGGTGCAGGTCCGCCTAACTGTTTTTTTTGACAAGGGCACAATCGTTTCCTTTCTGTTAAATCACCTCATTCCCTTTTCCTCTCTAAACGATCCTTGCAGAATTCATTTATCTTCCCCTCTGGCACATGTGCCATCTCTCCCATCTTAGGAGGTAATCTCAATCCACAAAACGATACTTGAGCAGACACCACACTGCGATGAATCCATCGCGCAGTCGGACCTTCTTGCCCTGCTCGCGGGTGCGCGGATAATAATTAATGGGCACTTCCTGAATCTTAATGCCACACCGTGCAATCTTGGCCGTCACCTCGGGACAGAACTCAAACCCGCGGCAGCGCAGCGTCAGGGACCGAAGCAGAGATGTGCGGAAGAGCTTGTAGCAAGTTGCCTCGTCTGTAAGGTGCTGTCCATAGAGCACATTGGCCAATGCGGAGAGAATTCTGTTGCCATAATAGAAGAAGCGGCTGCCCAGCCTGCCACCGGCGATGAGGAAGCGTGAGCCATAGACCACGGGAAGGTCCTCGTCCACCATCTTACTGAGCATCTTTGCAAAGTCACGGGGGTCAAGCTCGCCGTCGGCATCCTGTATTATCACATATTCACCGCTCACGGCAGGCAGTGCAGTACGTATAGCCGCGCCCTTGCCCTGGTTGGAAGTATGCCTGATAAGGTTTATTCTCGCCTGTGGATTGGCGGTAACAAAAGACTGGACCCTACTAACAGTATTGTCAGTAGAGCCGTCATCAACCACTATTATCTCCTTGTCTGCCCCATAAGGCAATTCTACCTGCATCACACTGTCAAGCACTGACGCAAGATTCCTTTCCTCGTTGTAGGCCGGAATGATAATAGTGAGAGTCATGAGAAATCCGCGATTTCATCGAGAGATTTGGCTAACGCCCTCCATAGCGAGTCGTTGGGGCAAGGAGCCGTCACGACTATCTGCTTATGGCTCACGGGGTGCTCAAAAGCCACTCTCCACGCATGGAGCGAGATGCTGCCGTCGGGATTGCTGCGGCGTGCGCCATATTTCAGGTCGCCCTTAATAGGGCAGCCGATAGAAGCCAGCTGGCAGCGTATCTGATGATGGCGTCCCGTAAGCAGGCGCACGGCCAGCAGGTGATAATTGTCAGTGGAAACCACCAGACGATAGCGCAAACGCGCCAACTTTGCGCCAGGCTTCTCCACTGGTGAAGAGAACGACTTGTTGAGCCGCTCGTTGCGAGTAAGCCACGAGGTTATCTCACCCTCATCCTTGGGCGGTCTGTCGGCCACAATGGCTAGGTAAGTCTTCTCCACATCACCGTCGCGGAAAAGGATATTCATTCGGCTGAGTGCCTTGCTGGTGCGGGCAAAAACCACCACTCCGCTCACGGGGCGGTCCAACCTATGGGTAACACCAAGGAACACCTGCCCAGGCTTGGCATAGTGTTCCTTGATATAAGCCTTGACGATATCGCTCAAGGGGGTATCGCCAGTCTTGTCGCCCTGCACTATCTCGCCGGCGGACTTGCTGACGATAATGAGATGATTATCCTCGTAGAGAACGTGCATTTACATATTCATTCCGCCGTCAACCTGGATAACCTGTCCGGTAACATAGCTGGAAAGGTCGCTGGCCAGATATACGGCAGTGTTAGCGATGTCCTCAACCTGGCCGCCACGGCGCAGGGGGATGCTCTGAATCCACTGCTTGCGGATATCCTCGGGCAGGGCGGCAGTCATGGCTGTCTCGATAAAGCCCGGTGCGATGGCGTTGGCGCGGATACCGCGTGAGCCAAGCTCCTGAGCGATACTCTTAGCCAGAGCGATGAGGCCTGCCTTGGAGGCAGCATAGTTGCTCTGGCCGGCATTGCCGTGAACACCTACCACGCTAGCCATGTTGATGATGCTGCCGCTGCGTTGGCGCATCATAATGGGGGTACAGGCATGGATGAAGTTAAAGGCGGACTTGAGGTTAACAGCAATCACTGCGTCCCACTGAGCCTCGCCCATGCGCATCATCAGACCATCCTTGGTGATACCGGCATTGTTGACAAGTATGTCGATGGAGCCAAACTCTTCCTTCACCTTGTTGACAACCTCCTCTGTCTGAGCAAAGTCGGCAGCATTGGAGGCAAAGCCTACGCACTTCACGCCCTTGGCGGCAATCTCAGCCTCGGTGGCCTTGCCGCTCTCATCTATCACGAGGTCGGTGAATGCAATGTTAGCGCCTTCTTCGGCAAATTTCAGGGCAATAGCCTTACCAATACCACGGGCAGCTCCGGTAACGAGCGCCGTCTTTCCTTCTAAAAGTTTCATAGTTTTATTTTTTAAGATTTTGAAAAAGTTGACGAATTTATTATTTAGAAGTTAAGTAGTTAAAATAGTTATGCCGACATTCATGAATTTACGGAAATATTCATCTTCATCCTCGGTGCTTTTTTAACTCTGTAACCTCTAAACCTTCCTCCTCTTTTCAAGAGAAAAAAGGGAGTCTCCTTATTGATTAATACTGTATGCCATTCACTCCGAGCATACGCCTCACCATGTTGACCACTACGGGACGGCTGCTGTCCTCAGTCATGCCATTACGAAGGCGTCCGAAGATGTAAGGCACCTCAAGGCCCTTGATGCAATAGTGTATCACGTCAGCCAGCAGATATTCGCTCTCTACGTGAAACTGACCTTTCTCGCAGCCTTCCTTTATAACACGGCGGTAGAGCTCCAGTTCTTCATGATCGAAAGCTTTCCTCACCTTCTCCACCATCCAGATGTTGCGGAAGAACTCGGCGCGCAGGTTGCCGTTGCGGATAACCGCTTCCTTTACCATATTAAGATGAGTGTAGATGAGGGTAGTTATCTTGAGTTCCGGCTCCATATCGCGGGCAGCCACCTCCTCCATCTTGTCGCTGATACGGTCCACCTCGGTCTCTATCACCGCGGCGTATATCTCCTCCTTGTTTGCGAAATAGGCATAGAGCGTGCGGCGCCCCTTGCCCGAAGCCTTGGCAATATCATTCATCGTCGTGCCGTTCAGTCCCCTTTGGGCAAACAGTTTTCGTGCCACGTCGATTAGCAGGCTCCTTGTCTTAACAGTTGACATAGTCCAAAAAATTGCACACTGATTTTCGGTGTGCAAAGTTACGTATTTTTCCCGCATTATCCGGCGGCAACAACATTTTTTTAGAAAAAAACCGCGATAGAAAAGCAAAAATGTCTGTCGGCATGGCAAAAAGCCACATCAACATAAGATTTACGACAACCTTTTCATAAAGATTTACAAAGTTTAAGTATCTTTGCAGAGAGTTCACTTACAATCAGGCATTACCCTCCCCCTGCCAATATCAAATATAACATATAACATAATGAAAACCATCATCGCCCTGTGCGCCCTTGGTCTGTTTGCAGCAACCCACGGCGCCGCCAAGAATGAGCCTGCTGCACCCCAATCCAAAATCACCTATACCCCCTTCAATGTGGGCGAAATCAAGCCCGAAGGCTGGCTCCGTGACTGGGCATCCCTTGCTGCCCGAGGCATGACACGAAAGATAGGGGAAGATTTCACTGAGTTTCGCCGCGGATGGGCCGACCCCGACCAAGGCGGCTGGTGGCACTACGAGCAGACAGCCTACTACACCGACGGCTTCACTCGCCTCGGCTTCCTGCTTGACGACACCCTGCTCATCAACCGCAGCCGTCGCGTAATGGAGGCTGTGATGGCCCGTCAGCGTCCTAACGGCTACATCCACTCCAACAATCAGAAGTATGTTGACACATGGGGCACCACCGATGTGGACTATGGCCTCTACTGGAGCGAGGGCGTATTCTGCCGTGCCGCCCTGGCCTACTACTCCGCCACCCAGGACCAGCGCGTGCTGGAGATGCTGAAGCGCGTATACCGCAACTTCCCGCTGTTCAAGTATGATACCAGGGAAAATCATCATTTCGGAGGCGGCGACCTCGACAACATGCGCAAGATCACCGGCCTCGAGAATATGTTTGAGCTTACCCGCTACACCGGCGACAGCTACTACGCCGACCGCGCCCTCCAGGTGCTCAAGGCCTATGAGCCGGCGTACATACAGACTTGGGTAAACGAAAAGGACTTCCTGCACACCGCCATGTGCCACGGCGTCTCCTACAACGAAGCCTCCAAGCTGCCCGCCATAGGCTACATCTGGGGAGCCGGCGACGAATGGCTTGATGCCTCCGTCAACAGCTACGAGTTTCTGCAGGCCAACTCCATGCTTCCCATCGGCAGCAACTCCAGCAATGAGTTCCTCCACGGCATAGGAGCCTTCGAGGCCACCGAAAGCTGCGACATCACCGATTTCATGTGGAGCAACATCTGGATGGCACGCGCCACCGGCGACCGTCGCTACGGCGACCGCATAGAGCGCGACGCCTTCAACGCACTGCCCGGAGCCGTCAACTCCACCTTCACCCAAAGCCTCTACACTCAGGCACCCAACCGCATACCCGGCTTCCACCTCAAGATACGCGACGACGGCAACTACTACAAGGAGATGCACTGGCCCACCTGCTGCCCCGCCAACCTCAACCGCGCCCTGCCCAACTACATTATCAATATGGCAATGCTCGGTACCGACGGCAGCCTGCTCTGGCTCACCTACGGCCCCGCCCACCTCAAGACTCGCGACGGCCGTTACGACATACAGTGCGAGACCCAGTACCCCTTCCGCAACAAGCTCACCTTCCGTATCAACGCCATGCCCGCAGGCCAGATGCTGCGCCTGCGCATACCCGAGTGGTGCGACTCTCCGTCACTGGCTCTCCTCGATGCAGAAGGCAAACCCGTTAACGCAAAGGACTACAGGATTCAGATTACCGACGGATACTTCCTCGTCGCACCCAAATCTGACTCCGGCAACCTGCCCAAGACAATCCGTCTCACACTGCCCATGCATCCTGAGCTGACTATCGCCAATGAGCTCTTCCCTGCCTACAAAGGCGCCAAGGCACCGTCGTGGGGCATGATGGTCAGCCCCGACACCGAGCGCGGTCTCGACGGATTTATCTCTGGCGGAGCTTACGCCTGCGTCAGCTATGGCCCCCTCCTCCTGGGCATGTCGATGCAGCAGCGCCCAGGCGACTATTTCGACATCAACGAAGAGCTCTGGCATGAGTTCCGCTACGCCCTCCACTCCGGCAGCCTCAACGGCGGCTTCCTCGAGGAGAAAGACATGCCAGCCCGCTTCTCATGGCGCCTCGACAATGCGCCCCTCTCCATCGACGCCACCGTCCACCTCGTCGATTGGCAGCCCGATAAGGGCGACCCCGTCATGCCCACCGAGGAACCTGCGGTGCTCGAGCGCGACATCCATATCAAGCTCATCCCCTACGGCTTCATGGCCTACCGCATAGCCATGTTCCCATTTGTCGGCAAGTAAGAATATTTTTTCGCGTTTTGTGCTCTGGCGTGAGCCAAGAGCCGTGAGTCAAGAGGCAAGAGTTCAAGAAATGCTCAAATTTCAACTATCCATAGTTCCTGCTCTGCTCCCCCTCGCAGCCGTGGCGCAGACGCATCCCAACATTGTCCTCTTCCTTGTCGATGACATGGGACTCATGGACACCTCGCTGCCCTTCGACACCGACAGCAGCGGTCAGCCCGTGCGCCAGCCCCTCAACCAGTGGTACCACACCCCCAACATGGAGCGCCTCGCCACCACAGGCATCCGCTTCACCACCTTCTATGCCCAGAGCGTCAGCTCCCCCTCCAGAGCCAGCCTGCTCACAGGGCAGAACGCCGCACGCCACCGCACCACCAACTGGATCAACGCTGAGTCTGACAACCGCACCACCTACGGTCCGCCCCAGTGGAACTGGCAGGGCGTCGACTGTCGCCAGCCCCTCTTCACCGCGCTGCTGCAGACCGCCGGCTACCGCACCATCCATATCGGCAAGGGCCACCTCGGCCCCATCGGCAGTGCCGCCGAAAACCCCGTCCACGCGGGCTATGATGTCAATATCGCCGGCTCGGCCATCGGTGAGCCCGGCAGTTACTACGGCCAGGATAACTACGGTCAATCATCGATGGTCAACCCCGCAGGAGTCACGAGCGGCTCGTCAATGGTCAATGATCAATGGTCAACGCCGGAGGGGTCGCGAGCGGCCAGCGAGAACGAAGTGGCAATGGTCAATAATTCTCGCGCCGTGCCCGGCTTAGACCGCTACCACGGCACCGACACCTTCCTCACCGACGCCCTCACCGCCGAGGCCTGCCGCGAGATACAGAGCGCCGTCGCTGACGGCCAGCCCTTCTTCCTCGCCCTCTCCCACTACGCCGTCCACAACCCCTTCCAGCCCGACCCGCAGTACATCGACCGTTACCGCGGCCGAGGCGCCAACCCCCAGGCCGAGGCCTACGCCACCCTCATCGAGGGCATGGACCACTCCCTCGGCACCATCCTCCGTCAGCTGCAGCAGCTCGGCATCGACCGCAACACCCTCGTCATCTTCATGAGCGACAACGGCGGCGATGCACCCCTCGGCGGCGGCGAGGACTATGGCTCCTGCGCCCCCTACCGCGGCAAAAAAGGCTCCGCCTACGAAGGCGGCATGCGCGTGCCCTGCATCATCAGTTGGGCGCAGCCCGACGCCGGCGTCCCCGCCCAGCATGCCATGCCCGTCAGCCAGGGCGCCGTGCAGACGCAGCTCGCCACCATCATGGACATCTACCCCACCGTGCTCGACATAGCCGATGTGCCGTTGCCACGCAATTACACCCTCGACGGCAGCAGCCTCCGTCGCATGATGCAGGCGCAGCCCGACCGAAGCCACCGCCCCTATTTCCTTATGCACTTCCCCCACGGCGACCACCGCAGCAATTACTTCACCGCCTATCGTCGCGACCGCTGGAAACTCATCTATCGCTACAACCCCCAGCACCCCAGCCAGCCCACCGCCGAGCTCTACGACCTCGCCACCGACCCCTATGAGCACCACGACCTCGCCGCCGACATGCCCCGCCAGACACGCCGCCTCATCCGCGAGATGGCCCGCCGCCTCCGCGCTGAGCACGCCCTCTATCCCGTTGACAGCATCGGCCGAGAACTTAAGCCGGAGGCGTCGAGGGTCATGTTATTTCACAATTAAACAATTTACAATTTCGCAAACCTTTTTAATTTCAAATTTTGACAAGCCTTTCGTGGAATTGCTGCTTCGCGTTCAGTCGAGAGTCAACTGTAAATAGCCAAATTGCACATAAATAGCGAAAGCGTGTTATAATACATTGTCAAATTGAAAATTACCTTTCGTTTTCGTTACAGTTATTGTTTAACGGCTTGCGTCAGCTTTCGCGAGGCCGCAGTAAATTTTTGTCTGTATTTATACTACCACTTCTACCTCCTCAAGGTAACGTGTTATAGAACAAAGGTTATTAAGGTGTTTAAGGTCTTCAGGGGGAGGAATAGTGTTTTTTACACATATAAATATGGGGGAGTGAAATCTTTTTTGTATTTTTGTAGACAGTATATAAATGTATGATAGTGTATGGGCAAAATTTTAGATTTCATAGAAAAAGACGGCGAGGGCAAATACTCCTGCTACAAGACAAGGAAACTTGCTCTGGATCAGAATGACCAAGATACACTAGACTATGATGATAAGCCTGCAATTGAGCAACATAGTGGCACTTTTGCAGAGTCCGATCTTTCACGTGTGCCAACGGTTAAAATTGATGAAAGGATAATGAAACTAGCACGTGTTCCTTTGTTCTCCTTTTTCTTAGATGGTTCTCGCCATGTATATAAGGTAGATGACATCGCTATTGGAAATAGAATATTTCCATTCCTGGCTGGTCAAATTATTGTTGGATGCTGTGAACGAAAAGACCGAGATACTTTTAAGAAATACAAATTACAAAGAAAAGTGGTTTTGTCTCTTCCTCAAAACTTCAATTATGACGATGACAAAGAAGAGAATTTCTGTAGATATTATTGCGAAAAGATTAACGAAGAAATTAGTTCAAACCGCTTCGTCAAAGAGCATGGCATAAAGATAGACAAGATACTTCTTTACCCAACTGATGGTAATAGAGAGATAACTAAGGACAAGAATGGATTTAAGAATAGTGGAACGGCTAAGATTCAGTCAGAAATGTCTGATGAGGAGCAACTGATGGTAAAGTCTCTTTGCGAAGACAACTTACTTGATAATGAACATTTTCTGATAAAAGACGGCTCTATTGAGTACAATCACAGTTTCTCCAACATGTCACTTATTGAATGGAATCAGTTACGCTCTAATTACAAGCATGTTGTTGGTGTTTCAAAGATGTTTAATCCAGATTTATTGAAAGATTATAGAGGAAGAAGGCTTTCAAGCACCATAGCAGAACTAAAACCTTTTGAGCGTACCAAGGTTTATCGCTACCCCGCCCAAAATGATCAGGCAGAGTTTGCCATGTGGTATTTAAGGCTTAGAAATAGTGACTTTAGAGAAACTCATTTTTCTGATGTTATTAAATGTGAGATGCTAATAGAGCAGCAGGGAGAATCTATAGATACCCAGCTTATTAATCTTATTAGTGCAAATCTGATACGTGAGGCTTATCCCACGTGTTTCGGTAAAGATAGTAGATGGGCCAACCACCTATATCCTGTATTCTTAACGGAATCGTTTTGTAAATCAAATTATATAAATCAGAATATAATATTAAATTTATTTTAGAATATGACAAAAGTAATTGGCAAAGTATCAGCTACAGAATCATCACCATCTACAATTGATGAATTCGTTTTCTGGACAGACAAGAAACAAATCTTAAGTCCTTTCGACATTGTAAAAGTCGAACATGAAGCAAACTCAATTACATATGGCGTAGTTGAGGAAATTTACCATGTGACTGATGCTCCCAGTCATTTTACAAGCTACATTTCCAGCGACTTTGGTGATGTGAAGGACAATATCGGCAACATGAATCGACTGGGAATGAACTATGTCAGAGTGCGAGTGTCGTGTAATACAAGAAATATATATACACCTGTATTGAACGGCCAAAGAGTCTGCTTATGCGATGAAAATGATATAAAGACAGCATTAGGATTAACAGAAGAAGATGTTCAGAATCCACTCGTGTGCGGTTATCTGCAGATGTATAAAGGGGAAGCTTCTATCAAGGTAAAAGTTGTATTAAACTCTCATTTCTTGTTAGGGCCAGATGGAGCGCACATCAATGTATCTGGCATCTCCGGCTTGGCAGCAAAAACCTCGTATTCTATGTTCTTGTTGCGAGTAATACAAGAGAAATTCAGGACAGAGAAAAATGAGTCATGTGCATTTGTGTTCTTTAATGTGAAAGGTCGTGACCTTATGGCTATTGATGAGCCGAACAATGATTTGAGCAAAGAAGATGTTGCTATATATAAAGAACTCGGACTTTCTGCCAGTCCATTTGACAATGTTAAATATTTTTATCCATATAGTAAAGATAAGGTTACTGCAAACGTCCAGAGTTATGCAAATCCAGATGATGTTAGAACGCAAACAAAAGGTAATAGAGCAAAAAAATATAAGTTCGTTTACGGAAACTGTCTTGAAAAATTAGATTTGTTGCTTGCCAATGAAGATGACAGTTCTGGCACATTGGAGAGTTGTGTGAACTATATTATAAATGGCCAGCAACCTTTCTATGGTGTAGACAAGTGGTCTACTCTTGTTGAAAAGATTGATGAATGCACAAAAACACAGGCAAGGGGAGGAAACACGAATGAGATTCAGGTGACTAGTTGGCGTAAATTTAAACGATGTGTAAGCAAGGCCATAAAGAACGACGTATTCGGCACTAATCTAAATGATGCGACAGGAGAAGTCGATTTGACGGCAGAAATATCTGAGAATCTTGTTGGAGGCCAGATTATGGTTATTGACATAGCCAGATTGGACGAAAATACTCAGAGCTTTGTCTTTGGAAGCGTGGCGCGTGCCATTTATGACATGAAACTCGGCTCTGAAAGGGACAATATACCCGATAAGGTCATAATGTTTGTTGACGAGTTAAACAAGTATGCATCTAATGATGTGCCAAAGAATTCTCCTATTCTAAAGCAGCTACTCGACATAGCAGAGCGTGGCCGTTCTTTGGGTATAATTTTGTTCTCTGTAGAACAATTTAGGAGTGCTATACATGATAGAGTAAAAGGTAACTGTGCAACAGCAGCCTACGGCAGAACAAATGCCATCGAAGTGTCGAAATCCGATTATCGTTACATTCCCAAAACATATCAGAGTATGATGACAAGACTTAGCCCGGGAGAGTATATCATTTCAAACCCGGCTCTTAGGTCGTTAGTGAACATTAGGTTCCCCCGCCCATCGTACAAACAATTTCCTAATGGATAAAAATTTCAGACTATGCCACAACCAATTCAAAATTCGATGGTAGGTGCTGACCTGCTGAAAATGCTGATGCTACAATTATATAGCAATCCGCGTTGCATATATCGAGAATATATTCAGAATGCACTTGATTCTATTAATGAAGCTGTCCAATTGGGAATCCTCCCCAGATTAAAGGATGGCCTAGTAAGTATTTTGATATCCTCTAATAATATTACGATAGAAGATAACGGCACGGGAATAAAAGCCAAAAATGCCGTAAAATATCTGACAGATATAGCTAATAGTATAAAAAATGGCATCACTACTATGGCAGGCGTTTATGGAGTAGGACGCTTGTCAGGAGGTGGATATTGTGATATCCTTGAGTTTGAAACCTCATATAAAGGAGAAAGTCAAGCGACAATTGTGTCTATGGATACACGAATCCTGCGAAAGTTGCTGGATGAAAATAATAATGACCTTTCTGCCGAAGACGCAATGTGCCAAATATGTACTAAGCAATCAAAAGATGTTGATGCTGACAAGCACTACTTTATTGTAAGATTGAAGAATGTCACAAATTCCGCAGATATCTTATTAAATAAAGAGGATATTCTACAATACATAAAAGAAGTGGCTCCTGTAGATTATAATGTTACATTTAACCAATTTATTAATACTAGCGAGCAACGAGATTTTGTTGAGAGGCATAAAGCTATTGATAAGATAAAGGTTTCTTTGAATGATACTACAGATATAGAGAAGCCTTATACCGCGGTAGTAAAAGGAAATGGTGATAATATAGAAAAGATACGATACTTCGAACTCCCCCTTCATGAGAAATTTGGGGAAATGGGCTGGGGATGGTATGCTGTGACTGATTTTTCGGGACAGATTAATGAGGAGCGAGATCCTAGCGTAGGTATCAGACTACGAACGCATAATATTTCATTAGACAAGAACATCCTTGATCAATATTTTAAAGAGACAAGAGGAAACAAGTATTTTTATGGTGAGATTTTTATTACTACCAATAAGATCTTTCCTGACAGCGGCCGTCAAGGTTTAGCTGCAAGCGAGGAGGCAGATGCGTTAATTAAACTTATAAAAGAGTATTTCGGCATTCTACATCTTGTATACAACAAAGCGAACAAATTAAAAACCAGGCTGAAAGCCATACAGGATGCTGTTGATGATCTGAAAAAGGCAGATCAAAGTGTTATTGACATTCTTGTTGATAAAAGATTGAAACCAGCCGTTCAAGAGTTTAAAAGATGTGCATCTGAGGATAATCGTGAAGAAATAAATGATATTATTTCCATTTACAAAGAAAAGTACATAAAGAATCTCCAGAAAGATGTTAATCTTTTTCTTGCCGAAGCAATGTCGTTACAGCAAGATGCAAGTGTAATAAAGGAAGACTCCAATAATCCTTTTGAAACTAAGAAACCAACGAACGTTACTGAGCAAAATACGGAGTCAAAAAATGATAACGAAGATGATACAGCAGAATCCAACAGCACTAATATTCAGCAGGAGGATGAAACTACAGAAAAAAACAATTCGTCAGATAGTAAACATACAACTACTCCGAATAATTTAACTACTAACAAACCGTCTACCAAGAAGCAGGATGATATAGAGGTAATGCTTAATTCGTTGGTTGCAAAAGGATCATATAGCTCAGAACAAATAGAGTTTTTGAGAAAAGTACTCCAGATGATGTTAGTAGTTTGCGAGCCGAAGAAGAAAAAATTTCTTTCTGCGTTAATACAATCAGCCTTAACAAGTATCAAATAAGAATGGGAAGGCCTAAAAAAAGAAAGAAAGTCCTACTCATAGAACCAAACTACGCAAACAAGTTTCCTCCGATAGGTTTGATGAAATTGTCAACCTATTATAAGAATCTAGGAAATTGGGACGTGGTATTCTATAAAGGTGACCTTAGTTTATTTGTTATAGAACGTATAGCAGATAAATGCGTTAAGATGTTTGAGACTATTGACAAGTCTATAGATTGGTCACTAAAAAAAGATATCATTTACGAATATATTAAAACTAGAAAAACAGCATTAATTCAAGACATCGGGATAGAACGCTCTAAGTCTCATTCATTATTATTAAATAAACTGAAAGACATTAAAGATTATTATTGGAAAGGGAATTGGAAAGACAATCCAGAATGGGATCGGGTCGGCGTGACGACTTTGTTTACATTCTATTGGGACATAACAGTCAAAACCATAAACTTTGCCAAGCTTTTGGTGAAGAAGGAAAAAGACTTAATGGTAGGAGGTGTTTTGGCTTCCATTCAACCCAAGGAGTTAGAGGCAGCGACTGGTATAAAACCACATGTGGGAATCTTGAATATCGCCGGTCAATTAGACAAAGGTGACACTCAAATCATAGATGAACTCCCATTAGATTATTCCATTTTAGACGAGATAGAATATAAGTATCCAATGGCAAATGCCTTTTATGGTTATATGTCAAGAGGATGCATAAGGCATTGTCCTTTTTGTGCAGTACCAATACTGGAACCTCATTATAATTCATATATTACAATATCAGAAAGAATAAAAAAAACGAGAGAGAACTTTGGAGATCAAAAGGATTTACTTTTAATGGACAATAATGTTCTTGCATCAGAACACTTTGAGGAAATCATACAGGAAATAAAAGACTGTGGCTTTGAGCGGGGAGCAAAATTCGTACAACCTAATTTATTAAATATATCGGCAAAGAATCTTCAGGACGGTAAAAATGATAGAGCATATATCCGGAAAACTCAATTGTTAATAAAAGCATTTTATGATAATCTGAAAGATCCCCAAGAGTCGTACGAGGTTTATAAGATTCTAGACAAATATCATATTAAGAAATTGCTAACATCAAAGAAAGAGAATCTAATAATGGCATATAAGGAAATCAAGCCATATTATGACAAACATTTTAGGCCAACTCCGCGACAACGCTATGTCGATTTTAATCAAGGCGTTGATGCTAGACTTTTTACAGAGGAAAAGGCCAAATTGCTTGCTTCTATCGCTATCAGACCCCTTAGAGTAGCATTTGATGACATTCATACATTGCCAGCATATGAAAAAGCAATAAGAATGAGTGCCGAAGCAGGGATTAAGCATTTCTCCAATTATCTATTATATAATTTCAAGGACAAGCCTGTAGATCTCTATAAACGCCTTGAAATAAATGTTAAGATGTGTGATGAGCTCAACGTAAACATTTATTCTTTTCCAATGAAATACCATCCTCTACGAAAGGATGATAATAGCGCCGTTGATTTTTCGCATAATCGAGACTATATTGGCAAACATTGGAATCGGAAATATATTCGTGCGGTGCAAGCCGTTTTGAATAGCACAAAGGGGCAGATAGGAAAAGGACAGTCTTTTTTCTACGAGGCGTTTGGAAAGGATGAAAATGAATATATTAACTTGCTGGAAATGCCTGAAAGTTTCATCTTATATCGGTTCTTTTTCAAGTGGCTTGATAATATTAATGGTCTGGGACCAAATAATTGGCATAAATCTTGGAATAAATGTAAGGAAAAACTTACTAACGAGGAATGGAACAATGTACTTGATACTATACACAGCAATAATTTCTCCGCTAGAGTAAAAGAAAAATTTGATGACAACGATGTACGAACTCTTTTAGGATATTATACAAATCTTCGCGATGAAATATCAACGCCAGGAACAGAATTATATATACTTAAGCAGGAGTATGATTCACACCCGACAATTAAATTACGGAAGCACAAAACGAGATGAGAATAACAAATAATACCACATTAGCTGAGCTTTATACCAGAAACATAATCGAGAAAGACCTATATCGTACATATGAAGATATGGACTTTGTAAATGTAGGTGATGTATTAATGTACGCCGCTTCGCATCCAACTTACTATTATAATTCTTTTTTATTCACAACAGAATATATTCAAAATTTTATTAGTTTTCTAAAGGGAATAACAAATTTCATTTTTCTATATGAGAAGGATAAGGAAAACTTGAATGAGAATGTAATAGGGTTTCTTCCGGATTCTTTAATGAAAACCATACATGGGCTATTTCAAAAAGATGAACAAAGCCTAGATGCTAAAAATATTTTATCTATTATTTTAGAAGACAATACGGAACATCTATATACACATTTTATTTATACTTTAATCGTAAATCCTGTAATTCTTTTTGATGATATCAATATAAAGAATAAATTACAAAAGCAATATCTCGCATGGGAATGTAGGATGAAAGCCACACGCTATAAACGCGTGATGGCGAAGATTATTCTTGGTATCATTATCTCATTGAAATATAACAGAGAAAGTGTCTTCTACAAAAGACTAATAGATGACTCAACAAAAACATTAGGCTTAAATAATTATGGCATTAAAAAAAAAGAAATATATGTTTACTCCGAGTTTTCTAAAGAGAAGAAATTAGATGTTCGTTCTATTCTTAAAAGCAATAATTACATATCAAGACCAGACTATAATTCTAAAAAAATCAATGAAAAGCTAAAAGAACTGATTGTTTCGCCAAATAAAAACATAGAAGTTAACTTACAAAAAAAATATGAGGAACTACAAAGTGACCTTTCTGTTAGAACTCGCAATGTGCTCAGGAGCAACTTGCCTGCATACAAAGATATAATTCCTTATATAGATAAACCCCATAAATTTTTATCCTTGAAAAATTGTGGAGCTAAAACCATAATTGAACTTAAATCGTTACTTAATGCTTTTATTCCATACTTTATCAGTCAAAAAAGTGATGAAGCCGAAAAAAGCAATTCAAAAAAAGAGTTATCCGAACTACTGGAGCAGGGTGCAAAAGACATAGAGCTAGATGAAAAAAAATTTAATTGTTTTATAGCATTATATCCTAAATGGGAAGATTTTACAAAAGACCTCACGGACATAGATGGAATATATGAGAAACTAAGAAAAAAATATCCTTTACAAGCATATGATATATTAAATTGGTTAATAAAACTATTTGACAACATATATAAATTGACTGAAGGAAAAGAAGAATGTCTTTCTATAAATGATATATGCTCTTCCTCAATAAACATAATACAGAAATTAATACAGGATAACAAAGTTGAGCTAGAGTACAACGCGCATATTTCAGAAGAAAAAGATATGGTACTTAAAACTATATTTAACAATATGGTTGAGGAGTGCAGTAATAAATGCAAGAACATAATAGAATACAACCAAATAAACTATCGAGATTTTATTAATTATGTTGGTAAAGAGTGTGATTTGCTTAAGATAAATAATGTGGGAAAGAAAAGCGCCATGGAATTGACGCAGTTGCTGCAGCGTTTTTATCCTGAGTATGAACGCATTTTATTAGGGAATGAGGAACTGGTGCTTGAGAAAAATATTCGATTGAATTTTCCTTTCCTTAAAGACAATGAAGTAATACATGTCCAGGATTTTACAAAGAGCTATCACCATTTCCCTATGTTCTATATATTATGTCAGTATTTGAAGACAACAGATATTAGATATGAGGTTATTTTGGCCTTATACTTTGGCCTGCGGAATGATGCTCCGTCTACAATAAAAAATTTATCTGAATCATTCAGTTTATCTAAGGAGCGAATTAGACAAGTGCTAAGAAATATCGGTGCTAAAAGGAGTAAAGTGTTTAACAAGCTTACGCAGGAACAACTGTGGGAACCCTATAATTTGAAGAAAAGAGACTATTTCACTCCAGATGATTCGGATTTTCTGAAAATGTGCGCCGCAGAAAACGTGAATCTCTCTTTCTATTCTTATTGCTTGATCCTCAATATGCTTGAAGATATGATAGTCCTAACATTGTCAAAAGATGGGAAAGCATTCTATGGGGGTGACTTGGAGGAATATGATAGCGATAAACTGCAATTTATATCATACGCTTATAACTCTAAATATAAGGATTTTAAGTTCGTTCCAGCGCTAAACGAAGCGCGAAGGTTGATTAGGATGCGAAAAGACGTAGATATAAAAATACCTTTATATACTTATTTTATTACTAATCCTGAATATTGGACAGAAGGGTTAGAGCCTAAAAATGATGAATTCTTTCATTCCCTTCTAGATTTCTTTGAACATATTATTGTAGAGATATATGGTGATTGTATTGAAAAGCATAATCTGATTCTTGAAGCTAATAGTATAAATTATTCAGATGCCATATACACCATAATAAAAGATTCTGGTGGAAGTATGCATATAAATGAAATAATTGAAAATCTAAAAATAGGATATCCTGACTGCAAATTTGAAGATGCTAATCAAATTAGACCTTATTTGTTAAAAGATTCTAGAGTTAAAAGCATTGGCAAATCCTCAATTTACACATTAGCCGAATGGGATGATTATACTGGAAGCCTTTTTAGCTTGGCTATAGATTTAGTTACAAATAATGAAAATCCTGTTTTGATTTCCGAACTAAGTGGTATAATGCTAAAATATAGACCAGACTCTAATAGGAAAAGCACACAAAGCGTGATACGTCAATGTGTAAATGACGGCAAGCTAGTACTATTTTACGGAGAGAAAGTAGGAATACCTGATAGGACATATAAGGAAGAATATATTGTTATGCCACGCACGTTTGACGAATGGATGGCAGCATTTGCAAATTTTGTCAAACGAAATCAATGTTTCCCTTGTTGCTCTAATTCTAAAGGCTTTGAAATGTCATTATATCATTGGTACTATGAGACAAAATCATATGTGGGACTTTCATCTGAAGAAATACTGAAATTTTATAATCTGATGAAGGAGCTAGATGAGATTCCGCACAACAAAAGAGAAAAGGATTTCCTGGACAATTGTGTGTTCTATAAAGAATATGCCTTACACGTCGGAAGAATCCTAACTCCTGAAGATGACAAAAAACTCTATTCATGGTTTGTGTTGAATGCGAAGAAATTCTTGACATATAAAGACAATAGATGCAGATACTTTAAAGATCTCATAAATTTCTTACAAGAAAACATTATGAACATTTAATGTTCAATTATGCTTATAAACCAGTATAACCCTATATATGATAATATCTACTATGGGATTTTGGAACATCGATGAAAGAAAAAATCATACAATTCGCAAATAAGTATATTTCATTCTTTGAGAATGAATATAGGCACTCGGAGCGTGCTTACTATCAATTCTTCGACACCGAGGAGTTCGCTCAGGACTGCAGGGCGATGGGATTTGAGATGGACTGTGGACATTCTTTCACTGAAGCTTACGGACAAGAGGCGTGGCAGAATGCACAATTCATCAAAGATAATATTGAAAAAATAAAAGACATTAACATCATAGGCTCTGGGCTATTCTCCGAGTGGAGATACTACAACCATTGGTCATATTCACATGCAAACGATGATGTGATAGAATGGTTCTTAGTACTGCTAAGGAGACTTAAGCAATTAAATTAAGTGAGTCAGAACAGCAACGATGAAGAATTATGGATGTTGACAGCCTCGGCAATGAGTTAAAGCCACATCCCTAAGCATGCCACAGACGAGCGGCCCTCTTTCTATACTGTTCCCTTTTAATTTCTGCATTACGCAAAGCTTATAGACGCCCTTGCCCTGGGAGAGAAATCCGTTGTCTGTCAATGCGCTGCACAGCGGAATTCAAAAAATTGGGTGGCGGAAAAATCTAACCCCGTACTCACGCGACTTTAGAGCGACATCGCGCCATTTATCTCAGAGCATATCTATTTTTCTTAGCTAAGAAAAGATGTGTTCTTAGTTAAGAAAAGACGTTTTCTTAGTTAAGAAAAGATGTTTTCTTAGCTAAGAAAATCAAATGAGCACGGGACTATTTCGCACGAGATGGGTCTTTCCTCATCGCCTTACGCTGTTACATCTCCGCAGATAGGGATAAAAAGTCTCCTTAAGGTCGCATTAAGTTTTTGCGAGATTGCGCTGAGTTTTTTAGGCGAAAATAAAAATTTTTTCGTGGTGTGCCCCAAAAAGGCACCCCGTATTGCTTCCTTTGCACTCGAGAAGCCTGAAAAGCGACAGAGGACCGCTCCCCTTCCTTGAATTACGCAGGCAAATCACTCCGAATATAATAAAGAATGCCTAACTTTGTAGCATACACGACAACGCTATGGCAACACAGACACTCAGAAAGCATGTATGGCTCATCAACACCATACACAACCATCCGGGAATCTCCTTCAGAGAGATCAACAACAAGTGGCAGTACAGCGACCTCAGCGAGGGCAACGAGCTACCGCTGCGCACCTTCCACAAGTGGCGCAACGCCATCCGCAAAGTCCTTGGACTGAAGATAGACTGGCGCGACGGCTATTTTATCGCCAACGACGACGAAATAAAAGACGGCACCGTACGTAAGTGGCTGATGGACAATATCTCCGTCAGCAACATGCTGATGTCTAACCTGGCGCTGAGAGACCGCATCCTGCTGGAGGAAGTTCCCTCAGGCAAGGATTATCTGAACACCATCCTTGAGGCGATGAAGACCAACACCGTCCTCTGCATCACCTACCAGGGCTTTGGCCGCAAAAATGCCCACACCTTCGATTTGCATCCCTACTGCGTAAAGCTTTTCAAGCAGCGCTGGTATATGCTTGGCTACAGTCCCTCCGAAGACAGGCTCCGCATCTATGCCCTCGACCGCATCGGCAATATTGAGCTGCAGGACGGCAAGACATTCAGCATGCCGCGCAATTTCAACGCAGAGGAGTTCTTTATGAGTTTCTATGGCATTATCGTAAACGCCGACAAGGAGCCGGAGAGAATTCTCGTTAAGGTGTCCGCCAAGCAGGCTAGATATCTCAAGTCGCTGAAGCTGCATTGGTCCCAAGACATTGTGGAAACTAACGATGACTACACCATATTTAAATATAAACTGTGTCCTGAATACGACTTCATGCAGGAGCTGCTGTCGCATGGCGCTGACCTGGAGGTGCTCGAGCCGCAGTGGCTGCGTGAGGAGATTGCCGAGAAGACAGAAAGCATGTATAAACTTTATCATTGAGCCATGACGGACTTTGCAGCAATCGACTTTGAGACAGCCAACTACGAGCGCAGCTCCGTATGCGCCGTTGGCGTGGTAATCGTGCGTGGCGGTGAGATTGTGGACACCTTCTATTCCCTCATCCAGCCGGAGCCGAACTATTATTGCTGGCAATGCCGGGCAGTGCATGGGCTGGGCCATGCCGACACCGACGATGCACCCGTGTTCCCCGAGGTGTGGGCGCAGATAGAGCCTCTGATTGAGGGCCTGCCGTTGGTGGCGCACAACAGCCCCTTCGACGAAGGCTGCCTGAGAGAGGTCTTCCGCGTCTACCAGATGGACTATCCCGACTACGAGTTCTACGACACCTGTCGCGCCTCGCGTAGCGCCCTTCCCGACCTGGACAACCACCAGCTTGACACCGTCTCCGCCGCCTGCGGCTTTCTTCTAGAAAACCACCACCACGCCCTCGCCGATGCCGAGGCCTGTGCCTGGATCGCAAGGGAGATATTATAACGATTTAAATTATTTCTACTATGGAAGTAAAGATTGCAACCCAAAAAGGAGTGTCTGCTCTTTCATTTAAGACAGACTTTAACGAAGTGTTAGACAAAAACTTTGCGGCGATATGTGATGCCATCGCCACCAGGGGAATCGTTCTTAAAGAGCTCTTGAAACTATTTGAGGAGCAGGGTGATGAATTCCTTGAAACCATCTGGTTTGCACCAGGAAATGGAAGAAGTAAAAAAGAGGCCGAACAGTTCCTTTCCGAAGAACTTAAAATAAGTCAAGTGACCGCTATTTATCTATTGGAGACATCGATAGAAGATCTCTCTTCTTTTAATATTAAGAAACTGAAGAAGACACTTGATGAATATAGAGCGAATATCAACAAAATGACAATTTGAGAAAGATTTTGTATCTTTGTGGCACAAAAAACCAATAAACTATGGCTGATTTTGAGGTAAAATTCTGCCCACACTGTGGAGAAGAGATTGATTACGTGGCAAACACCTGCTCCGGATGCGGAGAAGAATTGCCCGAAGGCGCTTCCTTCTGTCCGAGTTGCGGGGAAGACGTTGATGACAGTTGCATCTATTGCAATGAATGCGGTAAGGAAATAACTGAAGAGGACGTTGAGAAGTACAATCAGCTGTCCGAAGAAGAGCGAACAGCGCTACGTGAAGACTATCTGCGGAAGAAATCCGAAGAGGAGGCAGAATGGGAAGCCTATCAAAAAGAACAACAAAAGAGAAGGCAACAAGAGTTGGAGCAGAACGCCGTCAGGGAAGCGCAAGAAGAAACTCTGAATAATGAGGTTGCAGAATATATCAAAGGAAACATCACCTTTGATTGCAAACTGACCGTCTCCTCTTCCGATTCCTCCATAAACATCCAGGCAAAGTTCGTTGAAGCAGAGTACACCCTTACTGCGAAGATCTACCACAAAGACAAAGCCACCGCCCTTCCCAAGTTCGTCCAGGCCCTGACCGCCTTACACGATGCCGTCGGGGGAATGATACTCTGGAAGAGTAGTACGATATATGAAATAAAGAAACCTTATTAAAATTTTAGATTATGATAAACTTTGTTGCAAAAAACGAACGCATTCTGAAAGAATGGCGAAAAAACAATGAAGAGTTGGGCGAATACAATTTCGCTGATGATGGAATAATGTATCGTGGAAAAACAAAGGAGTTTAATTATGGCACTGAACGCTTTTCAGATCAAAAACAGGAAAATAAAATGTGGAATGACGCCCCATTACGTATCCTATTTTTGACAAAAGATCAAAATGCAGGAGGAGATGACGCATGGGATGTAAGAGGAGAAACAGGAAAACTGTCGTATGCCTTCTTTCGTAATCTAATGTATCAGTTGTATGGATTAGTTAATACAAAGCCAGGATATAAAGCAGATTACGAATTTACCAACGAACAAGCAATTGAACTATACAATTCCTTTCCAATAGCAAGGATTAACGCAAAGAAAGAAGCTGGTGTAAATTCAGTTTCAAACAACACCCTAAGGTTCTATCTTGAAAGAGATGGAGAGTTCTTGAAAAAGCAGATTCTTAATTTAGACGCAGACATAATAGTATGTTGCGGATATTCAGAACACATAGAGGAAAGTGGCAACCTCTTGCTGAATTTTTTGAAAAGAGAATGTTATAATAATTTGGATAACAAAGATGATGATTGGATGTATTATGATAAAGAAAAGAATAAACTAGCCATCAATAATTGGCATTTTAGTGCCCGACGGAGTTCAGAAGAATGGTATGATCAACTTACAAAAGCATATCTTCGTTTTCTTAAGAAACATCCTAATTTTATCAACTCTCATAGGGATAACAAACGGAATCCTTCCACAAAGCTAAACATTACAAGCTTCGCGAATGAAGTCCGTGAAACAGACGCCTCGATTCGATAATACAACATATACATGTAACAAAAATTAAATACATAGTATTATGACAAAAAACATAACTTTTGACACTCTTAAAGAAAGCGCCAAAATTTTTGATGAGTTGAAGGACAAGAAACCTCTATGGTGGGAGTATTGCAAGCAGGACAAGTCTTTTTATATTGAATTACGTAAAGACAATCAGGTGAATGTCTATTTCGAAGGTGGAAGCATCATTCGTGTTCACTTTTGTTCAAGGCATAAGGAATTACACACCTTTACCCATTATAAATATCTGGGAATAAAAAATAAAACGACGACATATATAAATTGTACAAAAACACTAGACAAGCAAATAGACAATATAGTAGAAGGAATAAAAGAGCATTATTCTCAAAAGAAAGGGATCGACAAAGAGTCGTGGAGTGAGAAATATATCCAAGGTCAACTAATAATACATAACAGAGATATTCACCTCGATTCTGAGTTCGCTTACATTGATGGTGACAGAGATATTCGTATTGACCTTGTGAAGTGTGTAAGCGGAAAAGTAATCTTTGTTGAGCTGAAACGCCTTGATGACAATAGGATGTTGAATAAATCAGATGATAATCCGGAGATTGTGTCTCAAATGAGGAGCTATTCAGATTTCATCAAAAAATACAAAAATAAGATTCTGGCTTATTATCAAAAAGTTTATGATATAAAAAAAGATTTGGGGTTGCCGGTTCCTGCAGCACGTCCAACAATAGTCTCAACAGAACCTGAGCTTCTAATATTTAATAGATGGACACACATGGACAAACAGGGGAGACGACAGAAGCGTATCGACAGAATGAGAGAGATTCTTCAGAGAGAGAAAGTCACGTACTCCATCATAAATGAAATACGATAATCAGACACATATTATTCTCCTATTAACTATAAAAAGAGATGAAAGAAACACCATACAAAAAAGCAGAAGAACTCCGGCAAATAAGATTGGTTGAGTCAGACACCCAAAACCACGTATTCTATCACGCACAAAATAAAGGTTTTGCCTCATGGAAAGAATCTAATCGTTTACATCGATTGCCAAGCAAGAAAGTTTTAAAGGATAATTCCAAGAATTTTTTGTCGTCTATATATGATGATGTCTTAATCTATTTCAAACGACATAAGATTGCATGGTGGCATATGGCGGGCGACTCTTCAGATGCCCCTACAGGACATATTATGTCATCCCAAATACAATGCCTTAATCATCTTTTTGGCATTCGGAACAATGAAAAGGCAATTCAATCCCTATTGCTTAATGCAACCGGCATTGCCTTCGACAACATCCTGACCACTTTGGACAATGATGGATTAATAGCATTTGAATTTACATATAATAATCAAGAACTACTGGGAGAAGATGATGCGGGAGCGCAAAGAGGAGCATTCTGCACTTCCGTTGATGCTATGATTCGAGCACAAAAGTATAAAAAAATCTACCTTATTCCTATTGAATGGAAATATACGGAAGCATATGAGGACTACGACTTAACCTGCGACACTCGAATAAAAAGATACCAACATCTTATTGAGAGATCTGAACAACTAAAAGTCCCAACAGAGGGTGTACCACATTCTATTTATATGAAGGAACCCCAATATGAATTAATGCGTCAGACATTATTAGTCGAACAGATGATTCGCAAAGGTCTTGCAGACTACTTCTACCACATCAATGTAATTCCAAGCAAAAATGTGGATTTACGTCAATCTGTAGAACATAATTATATTCCTATGCTAAATCATCCAGATATATTTTGCTGTATAGATCCATCGGTCTTCTTTAAACCCCTTACAATAGAACCTTTTATAAATGACCCACAAGTGCGTATAATAATCGAATACTTGCGGAAGAGATATTGGGAATAGAAAAATTTAAACAAGAAACACGTAATAAAACATGTAAACAAAGAGACTTCTCACCTGACCCTATCGTATAAACTATGGAGAAAATAATATTCCTCGATTTCGATGGTGTCTTGAACACCGAACACTATCAGCGCCTTCTTAGTTACCTAGGGAAAGCATGGAAGGATGAGTATGGTGCTTTCTTTGACCCTGAATCTGTCCTTCAGCTGAAAAGGATTGTTGAAGCAACCAATGCTGATATTGTTATTGAGTCTTCGTGGAAGTTCTATGGCTTGGAAACCATGCAAGAGATGTGGAAGACACGCAATATGCCGGGCAAGGTTATAGATATTACTCCATCATCTGTTAGCGATAGCTGGCTACTGACTGCTGACCTTGATAATATTAACCCTGCATTGGGCCATTGTAAAGGAATGGAAATTGCTTCTTGGCTTTCAGATAATGCCTCAAAGGAAGCTCGCTATGTTATCATCGATGATGAGTATGTGATTATGGAATCGCAGTCCCCACATTTCCTCTTGGCCGATTCTTATGAGGGTATTACAGCGGAAATTGCAGACAAGGCTATTTCTATTCTCAATCGATAACTTTTCTCATAAAATAATTGCTTTTCGGACCTCCGCCACGAGCTGGCGGAGGTCTTTTCGTATAAAACCTCGAATTCTTTTTCTGCCGTATGTCCCAGAACGGCACTCCTACCTTCTACTTTTGCAGCGTCAACAATTTTATTAACTCAAAAACATTAATTATTATGGAAAAAGTACCAAGCTATGACCTTACGCAGATAGACCCCGTCATCAACACAGCGTACAAGGCTATCAAAGATGCCATAAAGTATCAGGAAGAACACGGCGGCATACCTACCCTGTTCCACAAACACAAACTTGACAGGATAACCAGCGAATGGCAGGACTCCGACCTAATCATTATAGCTGCCAGACCTGCCATGGGTAAGACCGCCTTTGCGCTCTCAATGGCACGCAACCTAGCCATCAATCAGAGATTTCCCATCGCCTTCTTCAGCCTCGAGTTGCGCAAAGAACAGCTTATCTACCGACTTATATCCAACGTGTGCGAGATAGAGGTTGACAAACTCAGGAGCGGACTGCTGCAACCCGATGAGCTCACACGTCTCAACACTAAGATTACCAGGATATATGGCAAACCGCTCTACATAGACTACACCCCATTGATCTCCTTCTCCGACCTGTGCGCAAAAGCTCACCGTCTCGTCTGCGAGCAAGGTGTCAGGATGATTATTATTGATTACCTGCAGCTGATGACTAGCTATGGCTCTGGCATACGCTTCAACAACCGCGAAGAAGAGCTGTCCTACATCTGCCGCTCACTAAAAGATCTTGCCAAAGAGCTCAACACCCCCGTCATCGTCCTGTCGCAGCTACCCCGCGAAGTGGCTATGCGAGAGGGAGAGGCGGCCAAACGGCCTCAGCTCAGCGACCTGCGTGAGTACGGAACCATTGAGCAGAACGCCGACTTCGTATGCTTCCTCCACCGGCCCGAGTACTACAACATATATCGGTCGGCCGACAACAGCCAAAACTATCGCGGCAAGGCAGAGTTTATCATCGCCAAGCACCGCAACGGAAAGGTGGGCATCGTGATGCTCAAGTTCAAGCCCCAGTTTTCCCTGTTCATGAATCTCGAGGATGCCGACGAAGCCTAGGCCTGTGCACGAATAGCGATGGAGATATTGTGATTTTAACCGAATATGTGCACAATATATAAAAAAGGTAGTAACTTTGCAGTAAAATATATTGGGAAATGGAAGAGAACAAGATTATAATCTATCAGACAGAAGACGGACAAACGCAGATTGATGTCCGCCTGGATAACGACATGGTGTGGCTGACTCAGGCGCAGATGGCAGAGTTGTTCCAAAAAGACAGAACTGTAATAACTCGACACATAAATAATGTTTTTAAGGAAGGTGAGTTGAGCAGAGAAGAGGTATGTGCAAAATTTGCACATACCACTCGACATGGTGCCGTTAAAGGAAAGAAACAAATACAAGAGAGTGTTTTATACAATCTTGATGTCATTATCTCTGTTGGTTATCGCGTAAAAAGCAAGCGAGGCACAGCCATGCTCTTGTATCTCGTTACGAAGAACCACTCTTTCAGCGATGGCAACAAGCGTATTGCCGCCACGTTGTTCCTTTGGTTCCTAAATAACAACGGCATTCTTTATCGCAAAGACGGCACGAAGCGTTTGGCTGACAATACCCTCGTTGCCTTGACGCTGATGATTGCAGAGAGCAAAACAGAAGAGAAAGATGTGATGGTTAAGGTCGTGGTGAATTTGATAAATCAGAGAAATGAATAACTAACTTGCCGATGCCGAGGCCTGTGCATGGATTGCAAAAGAAATTTTATAAACACACATGACTGAGGAACAAGCAACATATATAAGCAACTGGATTGCACGGAACGCCCATGTCAAGGAAGAGGGATGGTTAGAGAGAAACTCCTTCGACGATACTGACATTGACCGTCTCTGGATTATTGACGAGGAATCGTACCAAATGAAGAAATATATCCAAAATACTATTGACTATGACAACCTACTCTTAGAAGAGCAAGTGCTCTGCAACGAAGCCACGTCTCTCTGTTCCTATATTGACGAGCTATGTAGCTTCATGTTGTATGCAACCCCATATAACTGGGAAGCACCCGACAAAAAAGAGGATCATCCATAAATTCTTTTACTTTTTTTCTTTGCAACGTCATTTTTTTTATCTTTGCAACATCAAAACCAAACACGATTATTATGAGTAAAGTCTTTAGAATTACGCCCAAGCGCATTAAGCGATCGAATGGGCAAGTGTTAACGCCCGAAATGTCTATCACGGTGACAACACGTTCGCACGCAAGCACTCCATTCTACAATGGAGCAGTAGAGGTTAAAGAGCAGTACATGCGCATGTATCAGTTTGACTACAAGAAAGCATGCTGCCAAGCTAGTGATTTTGTGTTTGAGAAGTTGGATTAAAAACAAGAGTTATGAGTTTCATTAAGAATAAGACATTCGAATATGTTTTCGTTTTCCTGATTATTATAGTATTGTTCACCGCTATTGCCAGTTACTTCTACTATAAATCTGACAATGCAGTTGGGCCAAACCTTATCACTGCATTCGTTGGTGTTGTAATATCAGCTTTGGTTACACTTGTTCTTCTTAAAGGACAGACAAAAGACGAAGAAGAAAAGGAAAGAAATTTGAAACTATACAATACCAAGCTGCAAGTTTACTCGGATTTTGTGTATGACATGTATGAATTTCTTCGTGACAATCAAGTAACGGAAGAGGAGTTCTCAAGTTTGCGAACAAGGCTCTTGGGAAAAGTTTGTTTTTATGTAAACAATAAAGACGTATTAGAAAGAATTAAAAAAGAACTCGATAAGATCAAAGAGTTAAATGATATCGGACAAATGGCACAGGCGTTTGCTGGTATTACAGGTATTCTTCAAGAAGACTTAGACAGAAACAATAATGAAAAAGAAGTATTGATCCTTTGGGGAAAATTTGAAGAAATTTCAGGAAACACAAAGAACAATACCGTTCAATCTCAATCACCCATAGATGCTGTTCCCTTACAAATCAAGAACGAAAATGACCATGTTGGATACAAGCGGAATGAAAATTCTGAATCTAATATAGAAACGAACAATGTTACTGAACAGAGCGAGTCAACATCAGAAGATTCTCAAAGGCTGAAAAAAAATACTTGGCATTTCAATGCATGGGGTGATGAACAATTTAAGCGGATTGAAGAGAATTTTGCTGAGTCAAAAGAAAAAGAAATAGAATTGTCGCTTGTTGAATATGGAGAATATTGGCGCACGAACCTTCTAAAACAGGTCGGTAAAGACGATGTCATTATGCTTTTCAGACGAGGAGGAAATGGCTATGTCGGAGCATTTAAAGCGATAGGAAGAAGAATCTTTGATTTTGAAAAAGGTGAAGAAGAAATCCTATACTTCGAAGAAAACAAACCTCGTCCCGTTGATAATTTTGATGCAGACGTAAAAAAATACGACATATACAAAAGTCGGGATGATGGAGCGACTTTATGCTCAAATCTGATAGTGAAGCGTATTGCTTATGTTCCAGAAGGTGTAGGCAATCCTGGCGGAGTGTATCGCAGGACCATTTCTCGATATGATTCGCACTATGCATGGTTATTACAAAAAAGATTCCAAAAACAAGGGCAATGGTCTGAAGAAGAATGATTAGTATTGAAACGTTTGATGATTATTACAAGAAACATGGAAGCATCAAAAGTAAAAGCTCTTTTTTATAGAGACGTTCGTTATGTTATCCCCTCTTATCAGCGGGCATATTCATGGGAAGAACAACAGCGTGAACAGTTCATAGAAGATTTGCGCGATGTATCTGACAGGTATTACCTTGGACACTTTTTGTTTGAAAAAACAGATAATGGAAGCGTGTTGTGCTTAATCGACGGACAACAGCGACTAACAACTATCGTTATTTTTTTCAGTTGTCTTCGTCACGCGTTTTTCAAACGTTTTTCTACAGATGGAGATACCAAGAAGATATGTGACTATATTGATAGGCGATACCTTCGAGATCAAGATACAGAGCAACCTCATTTGGCTACTGTTGAAAACGACAATGTCTTTTTTATTCATGAGATAATCGATCGTGATAGCTTTGATGAAATGATTGACACTTCTTCAAAGAAAAGGATAAGAGATTGTCGAGAGTATTTCGATTCTGTCTTTGAGAAAGAAAGCAAAGATACTCTTCTTAAATGGCTTGAAATTGTCGAGGAAGCAACGGTCACAGAGTATCATGTTACAAAGAAATCGGAGGCAGCACAAATATTTGCATTCCAAAATGACCGAGGAAAATCACTTTCAAACCTCGAAGTTCTAAAATCATTTTTCATGTTGCAAATTTATTTGCGCGGAGAAAAAAGACAAGAAGAGTATGTGAACGACCTCAATAATTCATTCAGTGAAATATATGAATCAATCGTCAAGACAAAAGTCAAAGAAGATGATATACTACGCTATTTTTGGATGGCTTTCAGTAAATATGGATATAATACGGAAAATCCATTAAGTGAAATAAAAGCATATTTCAAGAGTAAGGAAATAAAAGAAATCACTCTTTTTGCACAATTATTGTCGCGAGCATTTATTCAAGTCATTGCCATTGAAGCTGATCAGGATTTTTATATGATGAATCTTCGCAGATTAGATCGTATGGCTCAAAGCTATCCATTACTATTAAAGAGTAAGATTATGGCTAAAGTCGAAGAAAAGACTTATTATCGCTTGGTGCGCTTGCCCGAAAATATAACATTCAGAGCTGCAGCAAGAGGTGGAAGGGCTGCTATTGAGAGCAGATTGAATAATATCTTGGTAAATGCCAATAACGATCAATCGTTTAATAGCCAAATTGATGTATTCATTTCTGGAATTCCTTATGAGTATTGGAGTGACAAAGAACTCCAGAGTGCTCTCAATAGTGGTGGCATCTATTTCAACCATCGTATTTGTTCGTACCTATTGTGGCGTTATGAACAAAGTCTTTGTCCTCCCAATCATCCTAAAGAGCGTGTGAGATGGGAAGACATAATGAAGAAAGAAAGCTTGGAACATATTGCACCGCAAACGCCAAAAGATGAAGAGCGTGCCCATGGCTACGGAATATATAGAGATATTGAGAACCATGAAAATGGTATAGAATCAGGAGAATGGCTTCATAGTATTGGAAATATGCTCCTTCTGTCACAATCTCAAAATAGTTCTGCAGGAAATAAAGACTTAAAAGACAAATTGGAAATCTATAAAGAAGAAAATAGTCTTATCCGACAGCAGCAGGAAATTGTGACATTTATGGATAATCCCGACAATCCTTTCTGGGATAAAGCTTGTATAGAAAGACGTGGAAAGCATATTATAGATGCTGCTTTGGCTATTTGGGATGTAAATAAGATATGATTCTTTAATGCTAACCTATATTTCCAATTCAGCCCATTACAAAGAAGTGCTTTCACGGGTGCAGACCGTGAAGCACACTCTTTGGATGGGGACCGCCGACATCAAAGATCTGTATGTGGAGGTGTGCAACGAGAAGAAGCCTTTTCTGACGCTCATCGCGTTGCTCATTCGGCGGGGAGTGGAGGTGAGGCTAATTCATGCGAAGGAGCCGGGACCGAACTTCCGAGAGGATTTCGACAAATACCCAGTACTGTATGACCGATTGGAGCGAGTGCTCTGCCCGCGTGTGCACTTCAAGATGCTGGTGTTTGACAGTAAAGAAGTGTATGTCGGCAGCGCCAACCTCACTGGTGCCGGCATCGGCATGAAGGCAGACACGACACGCAACTTCGAGGCCGGCATACTGACTGACGAGCCAGAGATTGTAGAGCAGGCGATGAATCAGTTTGACAATGTATGGATAGGCCGTCACTGCAAAAATTGCAAACGCAAAGATTTCTGCTCCGACCCTATCATATAGTGTTGTAAGACATCCCTTTCCATAGACCTCCGCTAGCTTGTAGCGAAGGTCTATTCGTATAAAAATCATATATCTCGAAACTTTTTTCTACCGTATGTCCCAAAACGACACTCCTGCCCTCTACCTTTGCAGCGTGAACCTTCTTCCCTATATTTACAACCATGACTTACAGTGAACTTTTGCACAAAGTGTCGTTTGAGGAGATCCTTCCATATGTAGAGAGACACAATGCCTATTGCCCTGCGCAGTATAAGTGCCATTATGACATGCTTTGTCATGAAAACCCCTACAATGACAGTTCTAATGAACCTATCATCATTAGCAATAGCACCGAAAAAGATATGGTGCTGCAGTACGGCCACTATCTTCATTCGACAATCGATAACGGCTGCGGATGGAACTACGCGCTTGGGCAAGAGATAATCATAATGCCGGATGTCAATGCCTCGCTGGCAGAGATTGCTGCATGCTGTATGGCAGATACTATTCTTGCCGTTGATTACGACAATATGAAGATAGAAGAATTATTGTCGAGCTTTGAGAAAATGCCATTAGACAAGAAACTCCAGAAACTTCGGGAAATAGATGAAAGCATTGCTTTTCCTTTTCCCGACAATCTTTGCAGCATCTTTGAATTTTGCATTGCAGCACTCCCCGTTGATGGCGAGACTCTACGCATTCTCGCTTCTGCAAAAGAGATGAAAACATACGTCTATCGTAGCCATACCTACGGTGAAAAAAAACGAGCTGATTGGATGATAGAGATTATCGACAAGTACAATGCCTTTGAGTGGGGCACTCTGCCCAACTGCGTTGTTTGTCTTGTCGCAAACAGCGAACTTTTTCTTAGAGAGAAAGATATGCAAGTTGCACAATATATTTGCTCCATGTGCTCAGGTGCAACAAGAATTATTACAAGAATAAATCTAGCAGACTCTGGATTGGGTCTAGATATGCGCCTGGCCGTAGCCTTTTATGAATAGAATAATATGCAGAGCAGGAAACTCCGGAAGGAAACAAGAGATTATCATAAATCCATCTCGTATTTCTTTGTTATTGGATTAATTTCTTTAACTTTGTAGGCAGAAAAATAACAACAAAAAAATTATTATGGGATTATTTTCATCAAACTATCAGATTGCAAACATTGAAGTTCGAAGCAGCTTCTATGATTTGATTGACGCAAAAGGGAAAAAGTACAAAACCCTTTCACGTTCTATCGGTGAGATTGTTGGTTTTTCCGGATCTTTTTTCATCGTTCGTCGAAGTTCTTTTTACGACATTTACAACTCAGAAGGTCGTAAGCAAAAAACACTTGCAGCATCTATTGGAGATATTGTCAGTGTGGCTGGTGATTTCTTTGTTGTTCGCCGCAGTTCATTTCATGACACATACGATAAAAGCGGAAAGAAAATCAGTACTCGCGCAGCCAGATAGAAAGTTTTTTTTAACGGCATCTAAAAAAAGCAATGGCATTACGCCTTGCTGTCATAACCATTGCGATATTCCAAACAATGTGCAAGGAATATGACCACCTTCATCTCCAACTACGAGCATTACAAAGAGGTGCTGGCGTGGGTGCAGACCGTGAAGCACACTCTTTGGATCGGGACCGCCGACATAAAAGACTTGTATGTGGAGGTGGGCAATGAGAAGAAGCCGTTTCTGGCGCTCATATCTTTGCTCATACGGCGGGGAGTGGAGGTGCGACTCATTCATGCAAAGGAGCCGGGGCCGAACTTCCGTGAGGATTTCGACAAATACCCTGTACTGTATGACCGACTGGAGCACGTGCTCTGCCCGCGTGTACACTTCAAGATGTTGGTGCTCGACAGTAAAGAGGTGTATGTCGGCAGCGCCAACCTCACTGGTGCCGGCATCGGCATGAAGGCAGACACGACTCGCAACTTCGAGGCCGGCATACTGACTGACGAGCCGGAGATTGTTGAGCAGGCAATGAATCAGTTTGACGATGTATGGATAGGCCGTCACTGCAAAAATTGCAAACGCAAAGATTTCTGCTCCGACCCTATCATATAGTGTTGTAAGACATCCCTTTCCATAGACCTCCGCCAGCTTGTAGCGGAGGTCTATTCGTATAAAAATCATATATCTCGAAACTTTTTTCTACCGTATGTCCCAAAACGACACTCCTGCCCTCTACCTTTGCAACGTGAACCTTCTTCCTTATATTTACAACCATGACTTACAGTAGACTATTGCACAAAGTGTCGTTTGAGGAGATTGTGCCGTACTTGGATGAACTCACCCCCAAGGAGGAATATAGGCATAAGTATGAATTGCTGCGCCACTCAAGGGTGGAGGACTATATCAACAACTTTGATAATCCGTCTTGGATTATTAAAGAGATTCTAGACAACCCTATTGTCATAAAAAACGACAACGGTTGCCTTGTATCTAACATAAACAATGAAAACGGGTGGGACTATATCCTCGCGCAGGAGATAGTCCTTGAACCCGGAACAGAAACTTCGTGGGCAAGAATTGCCGCTCTGTGTCTAAATGATACAGACATAGAGTTTTCTTAATATGCCTGCCTCGTCTTACTGTCGGATGTAGATTATGCGGCGTATAGGACGCAAAAACTACGCGCATACATTATGGTTTAATGTACGCGCGTATAATTATTCCTCGGAAGAACGGGGGTTATCAGAACGAGATGGTGAAGGAGCCTCCCAGGATGAAGGAGTTGCGGTGCTTCTTGACCTTCTGTGTCTCGATGGTGATGTCAGCTTCATCAGCTATGCCCTCGATGCCCAGTGCGGCGTCAAGGAAGCCACCGGGGTTATAGGTCATGGTGTAGGTCTTGCGAGTGTAGTCATAGTCGAGGAAGAGGCGCCATGCGTAGTTCTCCTTATAGGCGTAGGTGAGGCTGAGGCCTGTGCCAAACTTCATGGTGTTGTTGCCGCCCACGGTGAAGTAGTCCCACTCGGCATTGTATTTGGTGGGGAGGCACTCGAGGTCGAGGGCATCGGTGGCTGAGTCATAGACGAACCTGCGCTCACCGCCAGTGGCGATAGCGTCGAGGTCAATCTCCTGCATGATGCTGCGGCCCACGAGCAGTTTGGAGCCAAGGGCGAACCGAGAAGAGAGGGGCAGATTGAAATAGAGACCCACATCACCGGCAAACTCGGTGAGGTGGTCGCTCTTGATGCGAAACTCTACGTCATCGATGATGGGTGCGCTGTAATCGGGGTCACCCGGAGTGCCCTGACCGTAGATGAAGTCCTCCATGTCGGGATCTTCCATTTCATCGCCGTAGAGGTTGTTGAGCAGGCTGCCCCATGCGTAGCGCTCGATGCCGTCCCAGCCCTTGATAGGGGAGCTGTTGACGCGCAGGCGGCCGCCGACGCCGACATACTTATTGAAGAAATAGGCACCCTCTACGCCTACTGCGGTGGAGGAGCCGAACTTGAGGTTGAAGTCGGTGTCGCCATCCTCATAGCCGTCGAAGTCAAACTGCTGCATGTCGAAATTGAGCTTGCGTGTACCCCAGCCAAGTCCCATAGACACGGAGAAGAAGGAGGGATGGGTAATGATGCTCTTCTCGCCGGTGATGTCGCCGCGCAGTAGGCCCTTGCCCTTGAAGATGAGGTCGCTGAGACCGTAGGCTAGCTCGGTGGACATGATTCCAATGCCTGCTCCACTGAGCACATCGCTCACCCAGTGGCGGTTGTTGAGCACGCGCATCACGCCGGTGGCGGTGGCAACGCCATAGCCTGCCACTGAATACCAGGGCGAGCGGGTGGTGCCGTACTCCTTATGAAGGATGGTGGCGCCCATGAAGGCTGTGGCGGTATGGCCGGAGGGCCATGCGTTGGCAGAGGAGCCGTCGGGGCGCATCTCCTTGGAGGTGTACTTGATGCTGTTGACGAGTCCGCCCATGATGAGGTAGGACATGGCGGTGGAGGCGAGGTAGCGGCCCCAGTCGCTGCGTCCCTCCACGCCGGCGAGCTTAAGGCCGGTAGCTGCCACGAGGCCTGCCATCTGGGTATAGTCGTCGATGCGTGTCTTGAACTTGGTGACAAGGGTGTGCTTATTGTCGCCGGTGTTCTGGCGGAAGGATCGCTTCTCGCCCTTGGCGATGATGCCTGCCACGAAGAGGGGCACTCCGGCGAAGGTAACATCGTCGAAGAACTTGTAAGGCTGCACGCCAGGATTGGTGCGCATCCAGGTGAGCTGATACTTAGGCTCGGGGATGGGCGCGGGCGACGTAAAGGCAAGCTCGCTGGGGGCTGAGGGGCTGACGGCCACGGGGGTGGCATCGGTCAGCGTGGGGATGAGGGTGGTGTTGAGCTGCACGGGGGCGAGGGTCTCAAACTCAACTGCCTCAGCATAGGCTGCGCTGCATGCCATCAGCACTGCCAGAAGAGTGGTTTGAATCCTAAGGATTGAGGTTGTTAGTTTCATAATATTTTATTTGAGAATAGCCAAAAGCCAAGAGTCAAGAGTCGTGAGTCAAGGATAACCATGAATTATCCGTTTAATTCGTGAAATTTGTAGCTTTTCTCACACAGATTTCACAGTTTTTTCTTTTTTCTTGATTCGTTGTGCAAATTTACGACATTACCTTGAGCAGCCAAAATGTTTGTTAAAAAAAATAGAGAATGTTATAGATGTTGGCACTAATAATTCAGGCTTTACAGTTTTACGAATATCTTGCGGCGATAGAGGATAAAGCCTACGAGCCAACAGAAGAAGACATTGACGAGAGCAAAAGCGAGGTCACCACCCTGCTCGCCGAAGAGGGGAACGAAGATGGAACGGAAGAGGTAGTCCCAGAGGCTTTGCTCATTGACCTTGATGAGCATGAGAGGCCAGAGGATGCCCTCGCTCAGGAGGTAGAGAAACAGGGGGTTGGCGCCGAACACACTGAAGAACTTGCCGACACGCACGCCGCGCTGCCTAACATCAAGAATCTCTATCAGCACTCCCAGCAACAGCGATGCTGCTCCGCTGGTTATCATGACAAACGTGGGCGACCATATCTTCTTGCTGACTGGACACGCGCCGCTGAGCAAGAAGCCGGAGAGGAGCAATAGGAAGCCATAGAAAAAGAGCCTACCCCCACCCCCTCCCGAAAGGAGGGGAGAAAGAGATTCCTTCTTATCCTGACAGGGTAGGCACATTGCCGCCATCCAGAAGCCGAGCATGGTGTGGGCGATGGCGGGAATGGCACTGAGGATGCCTTCGGGGTCGATGCCCATATCATTGCACATGTGGGACTCGCCGAGGAGGGCGCGGTCGACGATGCCAAGGATATTGTCGGGCGTGCGGTCGAAGCCGTAACCGCAGAGCAGGAGGATGAAATAGCCTAAGAGCAGCGCGGCAATGACATAGGGAAATCGCTTGTGGTTGATATACAATGCGGCAAGGGCGCAGACACCGTAGCACACACCGAGGCGCACTAGGACTCCGGTGAAGCGCATCTCGGAAAAGATGGACAAAATGTCGCCGCTGCTATCAAGGGTGAAGAGCAGGCTGCCCAGCAGGTCGAACGCCCAGCACACCAAGATAAGGCCTACGGCGCGGGCGGCTATCCTGCGCAGCACACGCCCCGTGGGACGAAAATCATACTTGCGCAGCGAGAGCCAGGTGGTCATGCCCATGATGAAAACGAAGAAGGGAAAGGCTGTGTCGGCAAGGGTGAAGCCTATCCAGGGGGCATGGTAGAGCTGGGCATAGTGATAACCGGAGCAGGTGTTGAACACTATCATTCCCACGATGGTGATTCCGCGCATCACATCGAGGGAGAAGATGCGGTTGCCGTCAGTACTCATTATTTAATATAGGGATAAAGATTCTGCGCCTCCACTTCGTAGCCGCGCGCATTGGGATGCAGTCCGTCGGAGAAGAGGGACTCTATGAGGTTGCCGCTGTCGTCGAGAAATCCGCGGCTCATATCAACGTAGGTGACGTCCCACCCCTTGCCTTCTGCGGACTCCCGGAGATTTTTCAGTTTCTCCTGCAGGAGGGCATTGATATGCGCTACGCGTTGCAGCTGGCCACGGCGAGGCATGATGCCCACCTGATAGATGCGGGCTTTGGGCTGGTGCTGCCGCACGGCACGGATGAGCAGTTGCATACCCTCCACTATCTCCTCGTCGGTGTTGGTGGACAGGTTGTTGGTACCCAGCAGGAGGAATATCTTGTCGGCACTGTAGCCATCGAGCTCACCGTGCATCACCCGCCAGAGACCGTTCTCGATGCGGTCGAAGCCGAAGCCGAGGTTGCGGGCAACGCGCCCGCGGAACAGCTTGTCCCAACTGGAACGGTAGTCTTTTGCATCAGCTCCGGAACGGTCGGTCCAATAATGGGTGATAGAATTGCCAATCATAATTATCTGGGGTGCTTCGAGGCAGTTGGCCCGGAGTATCTGCTCGTGACGCTCATGCCAGTTGTAGGGGTCACGCTGCTGGGTGCGGGGACGAAAATATGAAATTTGAGATTTGAGATTTGAAACTTGAGGTTCGAGGATCTCGTAAATCTTCCGGATGTACGCATCAGCGTACTGGCGCATGCCGATGTCGTTGGGATGGATTCCCTCGACCATCGACTCCTGCGTAAAGGCGAGCTCGTCGTGGCTGAGGTAGTAGAGGCGGGTGACACCGCGAGCAACGAGGGTGTCGTAGGCGCGGCGCTGCTCGCTGTTGGAATCCGCGTATCGGTCGATTGCACGCTGAGAACTGGAGGCGTTGGCGTAGTGATGCTCCACAAGCAGGATTGGAACATCGGGGTGCTCCGCGCGCAGCATCTCCACTCCGCGCAAAGTGCGGTCGAAGATGAGAGGCACTTTGTCCTCAGTAAGGTTTGGCAGGCAGTCCAAGATGTAGAGCTTGGCATCTATTTCATTCAAATACTTGAAGACCTCTTCTTCCAGCATACCGTTGCCGGAGAAGGCAAGGTTGACGAGCGGGTAGCCTGTCTCGCGCTTTACTATGTTGGTCCAGGCCATGCCGGTGCGCGAAGCACAGGCACCCTGGCCTATCGATGTGCCATAGACCACAATGGGAGACTCCTGGGTTATGGGATACAGCTGCAGGTCGTAGTCGTCGTCCACGCCTATCTCCATCCATTTGACCTCATTGTAAAGCGGCAGGAAGAGCTCGTAGTCGTATCCGCGACGGTCGCCTGTGAAATAAGTGATATGGCGGAACTCATAGTTAATGGTGTCCTTGAAGGACAGGTTGAAACGCGAGGCGCACCACCTCAGTAGGCCGTCGGCATCGGTGGCATAGAGGTCAAGACCGGACACTCCCGTGGTGGGCATGTGGAACATGTTGAGCCCGCCGGTTACCTGATAGCGAACCCTAATGGACGGCGCATTGGAATGGAATTTGATGGAGAGTCCCGCCGACTGCTTCGATAGGTTCCATACGGCGGAGCGCACATCATGCTGTGCGCGGTCGGGCATACGGTGATAGGTGCCCTTGAGCTCGTCGCCCCACCACCTTCCGCATACTACGTCAGCGGGATTGAGCCACTTGGCCGCACACGGCACAGAAGCCAACAGAGAAAGAAGGATCTGTAAAAGGATTGAGAACTTTTTCATCACTGAAGAAATATAGAAACAATAAGGTGGCGCAACTTACGTGCGCCACCTTATCTTTAAATAAGTCATTACTTATTCTTACGGAACTTAGTGTCAGCCTGCTGGAGGATGAGGGGCTTCCACTTTGCCACGAGCTCGCGTGCGATGGCAACGCCGTCGCCCTCAGGCTCAGAGGGGAACTCGCCGATGCAGTCCTTCCACCACTTCTCCTCGAAGTCGGTGATGGTCTTCTGAACTTCCTTCTCTTCCTTCTCGCCAAACTCCTTGCCTTCAATCACTGCCTTGTTGACGGCTGCGAAGAAGAGCTTGTAACGCTGTGCATAGAAGGAGCCTACGAGGCCATTCCACTGGCGGGAAGCATAGTCGTTGAGCAGGGCAGCCTTCTCGCCCCATGTGGTGAGGAGGTTGCGGGCATTCTGCTCATAGTACTTAATCTCGGTGGAGTCGGTGCCGCCCTTGGCGCGGGCCTCCTCAATCCACTTACCCATGAGGAAGGTGCGCTGGCTGGCGCAGAGGCGGTCAACATCTTCCATAAGGTTGAGCATGCGGCGCTCGAGCACCTGCATCTCCTGGAAGTCGCCCTTCTTATAGGCTGCCTTGTAAGCTGCAAACACGGGCAGGGAGTAGTTGCCCAGGAGCTGGCGAGTGAAGTTGACTACGTCGAGCTGATAGTTCTGAGCGGTGCTCTTGCCCTTGAGCATGAGTTCCACGGCGTCGAGGAGGTCCTTGTTGTCGTACTTGATGGTGGTGTTGCGATAGTAGGTACGATACTTATTGTTGCTCTCACCCCACTTGTCGGCCATGAAGGGACGAACATTGATCTGGGGGCACTGACCCGGATGGTCGGCCTCGGTATAGACGGTCTCAGAGAGGAGCTTCCATGCTGCGCGGATGTTGGGATCCTGGCTATTGGAGCGCTCGTCGGCCACATGCTCAATCCACTTTGCCACGTCCTTGGTCTGCTCGATTTCCCAAGCCTTCTCAAAGATGTACTCATACATGAAGGTGTTGCAGTCGAAGCCCTCTAGGGTGGAGCCTACGCCTACGAAGTTGGAGCCGCCATTCTTATAGGTATTCTCAATGCGGTCATTGACGGTCTGGATATTGCCGGAGAGGCTGGTGTTGCCGCCGAAGTTGCCGAGGTAGCACCATACATAGGGCACGCCGTAGTACTTGTCGGTCTTCTGCCAAATCTCGGTATTCTCGCAGTAGTAGTCGAGCAGGATGGAGCGCTCCTTGGGATAGGAGGTGATATACTTGCGGATACGTGCGCAGGAGTCGCCGGGCTCACCATACTTGGCCACGTCGCCGTCCTTGTTCTCGCGTACGCCCCAGTCGCGCCACTCATTGTAGAAGAGCCATGTCATCTGGAGCCAGATGGCCTTGGGGTCAGCCTTCTTGAGGTTCTCGAAGGTCTGCTTGCCCTGGCGGGCGAGGTAGTCAGACTTGTATGAGGGAGGCTCAAGCTCATTGAAGAGGTCGAGGCCATAGACGTGGTCGGTGCCGTAGGTCTTGATTTCCTCGTCAAGGAAGAGCCTCTGGATCTGCGGATAGAGCTTGTCCTCGGGATCAAGGTAGGAGCAGGCATACTGGTCGGAGTAGCCTGACCAAGCACCTATCTTGGTGATCTTGGCATTGGGATAGTATTTAGCCAGCTCGGCGGGCACGTGGCCGGCGAAAGCGGGCAGCACGGGGCGCATATTGAACTCACGCTCACGGGCAACGATCTTCTTCTGGAGCTCCTCCTGGTCGTTGAGCCATGACATGGGCACTGCCTTGATGGCACCCTCCTGGCCGGGCCAGTAGTCGATGTTCATCATGCGGTGCCAGGGCAGGTGGGCAGGACCGGTGAAGTAGGCACGCACCTCCTCGTCGGAGAGGCCCATCTTCATCCACACCTTGCGCCAGATGCTCTCCTGGCCGGTAATGGCCAACGGGAGATTGATGCCATTGAGAGCCATCCAGTCAATGAAGTGCTCCCAATCCTTCCAGTTCCACCACGGCATAGTATAGCCGAAGGTACAGTAGTTGAGGAAGAAGCGCTCCTTTACCCTGGCATTGATGGTAACGGTCTCCTGCAGAGGCACGATAGCCTTGGGGGCATCGAACTTCTCGTCAACAAACCAGCTGACTACAGTGTTGCAGTAGTACTTAAGGTAATAGTTGAGGCCTACGGCCATGGAGTTGGCGTTGTTACCGCCCACGATGAGCTTGCCGTTCTGGGTGGAGAGCTGGAAATAATCGCCAGTCTTCTTGGCAGGCAGTTTCTTGCCCTCGATCTGCTGGGACAAGTTAGGCAACAGTCGGCCCACAAGGCCGTTGAATGCTGTGATGTCATCGGCCATCACTCCAAGCGTGAGCACGAGGCTCAGTGCTAAAGCAAAAATCTTTTTCATTGCTTGAGATAATGTTTTAAGGGGTTATTTGAAAATTTGAAATTTATTGCCAAATCTGGAAGGAAAGGGCTGAAAGCCGCGAAGGCTATGATTTTAAACAAGGAGGCGCAGGGGCGAAAACAGATGTGTCTGCATTGCGTATCCCTGCGCCTTAAACCCATTTTCGGGGCGAAGATAACAAAAAAAATATACTTGACCGAATTTTGCACATAAATTAATATTGTTTTACCGCATTTTCATTGCATATACATACAAAAAGAGTGAATAATATTTGAAAAGTGAAGTTAGAAAATTAAATGCCTGCGGCATTCAAATTACAAGTACCAATTTTCAAATGATAAACATCCGTGTTCGTCACTGTCCACCTCGGAAGTGTTTTTTATGGTTTATGTTATAACTTCCTGTAGGCATGCCTGCTGCTGGATTGGCGACAACAGGTTATTATTCCTTTTCTTTTTGTTGTGAAGGTTAAAAATGTGAAGGATTAGTGCTTAATCTGAAGGAAAATAGGTTTATAATCAAAAAAAAACATCAAAAAGCAATTTTTATGGGCATTTTTCTTTTTAGAAAGGAAAAAAGTAATTAACTTTGCAAATTAGAAAAAAAAACAACACCTTGCTGACAGCACTCTTTCATTTAGCCATTGGCAAGCTGCTGACTTGCACTCCGCTGCTGACACTATTGTCGTCGGAATACGGTGATGACAAAGTTGTCTTCTACGGTTGGGATGTTGTCGACTACTATTACCGCTTTTTTAAGAACTTCTACGATGCCTACTCCTGGCAGATACGCACCAGCTATGCCCTGGTAGTATTCTGCCTGTTATTCATGTTTGTACTGTTTATCCTGTTTAGCATCAGGGTGCAGGTGAAGAGGTTTCAAACCACCAAGACACGTGAGCTGGATGAGCGGTTTGCCGAGCCGTTTAGGGAAGTGATGATGGAGTTTGAGCCGCTGATGCCTTCGGAGGTAGAGAAGAAGTGCAACTTCCACTCTACCGAGTTTGCCAAGTACAACCCCATGCATTTCATCAAGCTGCTCATCAAGCTGCGCCAGGAGCTGCAGGAGGTGGTCTACATACCTAACATGCAGGTGCTGGCCATGGTGTGCGGAGTAAAGGCCTATCTGGAAATCAACCTCAACAAAAACCGCAAGGTGTTTGAGATGATGCAATATCTTACGATGCTCAACATCAGGGTGTCGGAGGGCTGCCTGGCCAACTTTGTAAACCACCGCAACATCAACATACGCCACATGGCGCGAATGAGCTATATGATGTGCTCCGACATGGAGCCCTACCGCTACCTGGTGGAGGACCTTAACGAGCCCATCGCCGCATGGCGAACCATGACTCTCCACCAACTGATGGGATGGCTGCAGGCCTGCGATAAACGCATGCCCAACTTCATCACCCTGGTGCCGCGCATAGAAAACGGCAAGACGGCTGCCTTCGTGATAGAGGAGATGGCCTACTGGGGCAGCGAAGACGAGAAATCCAAACTCGACACTTTCTTCACCGATGAGCGCTACGAATGCCGCTCGGCAGCCTTCAAGGCCGTAGCCATGCTGCGCGACAGCAATCAGGAACAAGAGATGGTGAACACCTTCCCCATGCAACCCGAGCCGCTGAGGCGCGAAATACTGAGAGCCGTGTATGCCATCAAGTCAGGCAAGCAAGTGGACTTCTTCGGCAAAGTGTACCACACCACAGCCTCCAAGGAGACACGCGAGATAGCCTTGACCTGCCTCTACAACTATAGCGAGGAGAGCCGACGGCTGTTTGAGCACCTGCGGTTTGAGAACAACGAGAGAGACCGCACACTGATAGACCAGATTGACTCCTTCAACCTGCTCAACCAAATCAGAAGCTACAACTAATCAGAAGCTACAACCAGGATTAGCTTGAATATTGAGAAAAAGATATAACACCAAGTCCGGTGGACATTTCACATTAAAGCGACATTTACACCCCTCATGGATATAAATACAATATTAACCTTTTACGGCTACCTCATCTTCTTCTACAGCCTTGGACTGATCCTGTCCTACGTGGTGCTGCTGATGATGGCCTATAAATACACCACTGGGTACCACCACTGGAGCGATGACTATATGAAGCGAGTGGTGGACTTCAGCCCCTACACCCCAGGTGTGTCGATAGTAGCCCCGGCCTACAATGAGGAAATTACCGTGGTGGACAACGTGCACTCACTGCTGCAACAGGACTACCCCACCTTTGAGGTGATAATTGTAAATGATGGCTCCAAGGACAAGACACTGGAGAAGCTGATAGAAAACTTTGAATTGGTAGAGGTTCCCTACGAATATGAATATAAGGTAAACTGCAAACCCTTTAAGCGACTCTTCAAGTCCACCAACGTGAAGTATGAGCGACTGGTGGTGGTTGACAAGGAGAACGGAGGTACCAAAGCCGATGCCGTAAACGGCGGTCTCAACGTGGTGCAGTATCCCTACTTCATCAACACCGACGTAGACTGCATCCTGGCTCGCGACGCCATCTACCACTGTATCTTCCCCGTGCTGCTCGACAGCAAGGTGATAGCCGTGAGCGGCACCATGAGCATGAGCAACGGATGCCGCATAGAGAATGGCGAAATCGTAGACTTCAGACCGCCTAGCAAGCCGCTGCCGCTATTCCAGGATCTGGAGTACAAGCGCTCATTCCTGGTGGGCAAGATGGGGTGGAGCTATATCAACGCGCTGCCCAACGTGTCGGGCGGCTACGGACTGTTTGATACCCACGTAGCTATTGCCGCCGGCGGCTACGGCTCCGACTCCTTTGCCGAGGATATGGATATGCTGTGGCGTATGATTGGCTACTGCTGCGATTTCAACCGCAGCTACCGCGTGGTGCAGGTTCCTCACACCTGCTGCTGGACAGAAGGTCCCTCAACCCTGAAGGTGCTCTTCCGCCAGCGTGTACGCTGGGGACGCGGACTGATACAGCACGTGATGCGACACCGGCGCATGCTGCTCAACCCCCACTACCGCAGACTGGGCATGGTCACTTTCCCTTACTGCTTTATCTTCGAGTTCCTGGCCCCCATCATCGAATTTGTGGGTCTGCTCACGATACTCTACCTAATGTTTATAGGTGGCATCAACTGGGACACCTTCTGGGTGGTACTGCTATCAATCTACACCTTCACCATCGTAATCTCCATATTCATCGTCTTCTACGACTATGCACTGGGCGGCAGCTACTCCCGCACTCAGAACTACAACCGTCTCGTCCTGGCCGGAATGCTTGAGCCTGTATTCTATCACCCGCTGGTAACCCTCTGCGCCATCAGGGGCTATTTCAACTATCTGATAGGTACCACCGCCGTATGGGGCGAGATGACCCGCACCGGCGTAAAAAAGAAAGCTGACGAGTTAGAAGACCAGAGCCACACCGACATCATCAAAGACAAGATAGAGGAACATGGCGACACACACGAAATCAAAGGCGGATGGGGTGACAGAATGAATGTCTGATCCCATAAACAAAAACAGCTAACCACTGATGTTTCCAACCTATATGACAAGTCTGACTGCACACAACACACACAGAATGTTACATATGAAATATTACATCTCCCTACTGCTGCTGGCCTGCATGCTGCACCTGCCCGCATTGGCCGAAATCAAACATACGCCCGAATACTATGACCAAAATGTGCGTACGCTCTTCAAACAGGGCAACTGGGAAAAAGGTAAGGCTCTGCTCAACGAGGGTATGAAGACCTATAGCTTCTTCTCCAACCTCAATGAGCTCAACGGCTGGTATTACTACCACAAGAAGAAATACGATCAGGCACGCTTCTACCTCACCCGTGCATTGCGCCACGACAAGAAGAACACCCATGCCCGCGAATTGCTGGTTTATGTGGAAGAGGAGACAAAAAACTACTCCAGTGCCATCTGTTACCTCAACGAGTTACTGGAGGATGAGCCTTACGCCCTCATCTGGTGGCGCCGCAAGATAAAACTCTATCGTCTGCAGGGCAACAATGACGAGGCCGACCGCCTACTGGCACGCCTCAGACTCATCTACCCTAACGAGCAGCAAGTAATGATAGACGTAGCCTACCAATTGGAGACTAAATACCGCGCAGCACGCAAGGCAGGCAATGTGCCGGAGCAGATAAAATACCTGCGTGAACTGATCAAGCTGCAGCCCAAGGATGAAGAGTTCTACCTAGTGCTCAGCAACCTGCTCCTGCAAACGGGTCACACCGAGGAAGCCGCCGAAGTGGCAGGTCAGGGAGCTGCCGCTCTGAAAGGCAATGTGGCCCTGATTAAAAAAAAGACATCTATCCTGACCGATGCAGGCCGATTCACCGAAGCCCTCAGCTACATAAAGAGCTGCCAGCAAATCTACCACTCCGCCTGGTTGGCAGGATACTACAAGGAAATACAACTGGAAGCTGCCCGCGCAGCCCAACAGAACGATGCCTACTCGCTCTATGCCAAAGTCTATGCCACCACCCCGTCGGCAGAGTCTCTGGACTTCCTTATCAACACCGCCATAGCCCGCGGCTATTACGAGGACGCCCTAGCCTACCTGCGCGATGCCCGCAAAAGCAGAGGAGAGACAGAGGATATTCTTTACAAGGAGTATATAGTCAACCAGCGACTGGGCAACAAAACCGCTGCGAACAACCTGCTGGAGAAACTCTATTATAAAAACCCGCGCAACACCGACGTGGCCGACCTCTACACCCGTATACGCCTCGACTGGGCCGCTGCCATGATGGACCAGGGACAATATGCCGACGCCATTGGCAACCTCACCTTCGCCTATCAAAACTCACCCGACAAGGAAGTGAAGCGCGCTGCCCTCACCCGACTCTACAACTGCTACCTTATTACCCGCGACTATAAAAATGCCGCTGCCACCCTTGAGCAACTTAACAGCGACAACGACTACAAGGCATACGTTACCCAAAAGGCCGTTCTCACGAGTCTGCAGGGCAAGACCAAAGATGCCCTAAACCTCCTAAGCAAGAGCTACTATGCCGCCACTGACCCTCAGGAGCGCGACAACATAGCCACTGCCTACGAGGAGATGGCCACACCCTATATCAAAAAACTCATAGAAATAGGTGCTATACAACAAGCCAACGACGCTGCCATACAAGCCGTAGAAATATGCCCCCGCTCTGCCGACCTGCTGCGCATGGCCATCACTACATCCAGCCTGCTTGACAAGCGCATGACCTTTATCAACTTTGTAGCCAAGGCTCGAGCAAACTTCCCCGAAGACCCCGAGTTCATAGCCAAGGAGGCCGCCATCTACAGTATGAGCAAAGAATATGACAAGGCTCTCAGCATTCTACGCCCACAACTCGACATATATCAAGGCGACAGCACCCTCATCGGCGCCTTCTCCGAAAACAGCGAGCTCCGTGCCCTCGCCCTGCGCAAGGAAAAGAAACACGAACAGGCCATGGCCGTTGTGGACACAGCCCTTGTCTTCGACCGAACCAACCACTCGCTGCTCTACACCAAGGGACTCATCTATGAAGACCTCAAGGAATATGACTCAGCCTACGTCTACCAGCAATATTACGATGCAACACTGAAAGACTATCAGGAGAACCAACGCAAGCTCAACGAACTACTCAACAAGACCTTTAATCAGGAAGTCTTCTTAGAATATCAGCAAGCCAGACCAGGAGCAGAAGATGTCATCACCGGCAATGCCTCGCTCAGCTATACACGCAAGTATCCCATCAACCAATACACTGGCACCATCAACTATGCCGGTCGCGACGGCACCGCTGATGATGACGATGCCACCGACCTCACCAAAGGCGGCGTAGGTTTTCAGCTCATAGCAGCATGGCAGCACCTGTTTAAACCAGGTCTTACCGGCAAGGCTGAGCTTGGATTAGCCAACAAGTATTTCCCGCAAATATATGCCAAGGTGAGCGCGCAAAAGGATCTGCGCAACGACTGGACAGCAGGCCTATCCCTAAGCTACCGCCGAGTGCAGAGCTACCACGGAGTCTATGGATGGAAGACCACCGACAACGGACAGGGCGGCACAATCAGCGAGTATCAGCGACTGGGATGGAAACAAAAATATCTTAACCTCTTTGACCTTGGCGCCAACGCCAGCAAGACATTCGACCACTTCACGCTGACGGGAGGACTCGATGCATTCCTGCTCGATCAGAAAAACTTCTATTTTAACAGCCAGATAAAAGGTGCCTTCTTCCCAACCATCGGCAACCGCAGCAACCTCTTCGCCGCATTTGGCATAGGTAACGCACCTGCCACCACCCTAATTGACCGTTCACTGCCCGCTGGCTTCGACCACATCAACACCAATGTGGCCCTGGGTGGACTCTACGTATACAACCAGCACCTCACCTTCGGACTCATCGGCGAATGGTACACCCTCTACGATAAGAGCGAGGGCGTCTACACAGGACTCTACGAGACCTCACCTACCGTCACTTCCAGCTACAAAAACTATTTCTATGTCCACATACAGGCTATCATATCGTTCTGACATAGCAACACTGCTCACGCTGCTCATCTTGCTCTTCACCTTCACCACGCCGCTGGCGTCGTGTTCCATGGGCAAGAGCTTTGAGCAGTACGACAAGTTTTGCATCATTCAGGACACCGAAACCCCAACCAACGAGCACTGGGCCCACTATCTCTACACCCATCTCCGCCACCGTTGCCAGCTGCCCGAGCTACTTACCGAACGCAACGCACCGGGCGCCAACACGCTAGTGGTCAGAATCAACTACGCCCCCGACATGGGTCGCAGCTACAGGGTGGACTTCAGCTCCAGTCAGCTCACCCTCTCCGCCGGCAATAAAGATGTTATGCTGTGGCTTTGCTATCAGTTTATCTCCAAGGTAGCTGAAAGCGACAGACGCTTCAATGCCACCGACCTGCCCCCGGCTGCAATAGAAATGGATAACACCAGCGGGGAGATGACATTTGAATTTCGCGGAATCTCTTCACCCAGCAACAACAACGAAGACCTCTTCGGCGTTGCCGCCTCCCATAGCGTAGACTATCACTGGGCCCTATGGGGACATAATCTCCGTAAGGTGATCAAGCAAAGCAATATAAAGGCAGGTAAGGACATATATGCCGAAATCAACGGTCAACGAGACACCACTCAGTTGTGCTTCAGCAGCAAGACTCTATACAGCATAATAGAGGACTACATTGCCGACCAATGGGGTGAAGGCGATGCCAACGCACCCGAGCGCTTCACCATCATGCCGATGGACAACAGGCACGCATGCACCTGCTCGCTATGCACAGCGGCAGGCAACACAGCTGACAACGCCACGCCTGCCGTAACCGATATGGTTGTACGCCTGGCCAACCGCTTCCCCAAGCAGATGTTCTTCACTACTGCCTACATCACCACTCGCAAGCGTCCCACCCAAAAACTGCCTGATAACGTCGGCGTGCTAATTAGCGCTATGGACCTGCCCATGACCTACGACTTCAAGTCCTCGCCCGAGTTCAGCGACTTTGATTCCAGCATCAAGGCATGGCAGCAGCTGACCTCTACCATTTACATATGGGACTACGCTCGCAACTTCGACGACTACCTTACACCCTACCCCTGCCTCAACATCTTGCAGCAGCGCATACTCTATTACCAGCAACTCGGAGTGAAGGGCATCCTCATCAATGGCAGCGAAGAGAAATACTCCACCCTCGACGACATGCAGACAGCCACCATCCAGGCCCTGCTCACTAATCCAGAACTGGACATCGACAAATACACCCGTACATACCTTCACCGCTTCTATCCCAAGACTGCAGACATTATAGGCGACTACTATTCGCAGCTGGAAGACAAGGTAAAAGAGCAGAATATCGTCCTGCCCTACTATGGCGGCATAGAGGACGAACTGGCCTACATAGACATAAGCGATTTTGAGACTTTCCGCACCACCCTCGACAGTCAGGCAAAGCAGACCACTGGCGACGAACGCACACGACTTAACAAAATGCTCACCGCCCTCAGCTTCACATCCCTTGAGGTGATGCGTCTGAAGGACAACCCCGTAAGTCTGGAAAAAGCTGCCGAGCAGCTGGAAATTCTTAGTGGCTATGAAAGCTTTGCCGATATGCAAGAGAGCAAAGAGGCTCTCGGCAGTCTGGAGACCTATATTGAGCAATGGAAAGACGACACCCAGAACGCCATCCCCAACCCACTGCTGGGAACCACTATCCAGGCTCAAGACAAAGAACTGAATGCCCAGTGCGGGAAACTCACCGACGGCCGCCTCGGTTTCTATTCAGACTATCACACCTGCTGGGTGCTGAGCCGCCAGCCATGGCAGCTTACTCTGCCCCCCATATCCAAAGGAAGCATACTGAGCCTTTCGCTGCTCGTGGCACCGGCATGGCACATATGGCAACCACAGCAGATAGAGATCCTGCAAAATAACAAGGTCATTGCCACATGGACCACTCCCTCCACACCCACAGACAAGAGCACCCACTTCCGCTCCTTCGTAGAAATAAACATCAACGCAGCAGACAAGACCCTGCCTATTATCATAAAGATGGAACCGGTAACAATGGAGCGTGCCACCATCGCCTGCGATGAGATAACGGTATATTAATTGAACAAGTTAACATATACATAAATTGAAACGACTACTCTACATATTTATAATAGCTGCTACGGCTATTACCTCTGGCTTGGGACTCAGTTCATGCCGCAAGGAAGTAGGCACTACTGCCATTTTCATCCTTGACTCTGTGCGCCACTACTACCCCATTGTAATGGGTGAGGAGATAAGCATGATTTACCGCGTGGCCAATATCGGCAAGGAACCGCTGGTGATTACCGACATACAACCCTCGTGCGGGTGCACCGTTGCCGACGGCAATATCGAGGGCATCATCCCCCCGGGCGAAGAGGGCAAGCTGTCATTTGTCTTCGACACCAACAAAAACGTAGGTTACGTACATCACACCATACGAATATATGGCAACATAGCCCCCAACGGAGTGGCACAGATGACCTTCGACTGCAACGTGGTACCGCCCACCAATTCATCCGTTGACTATGAAGAAAACTACTATGAGCGCAATGCTCGTGAAATCGCCATCAGAGGCATGATTGAGGGAGGTCAAGGCCAGAAAGGCTATTTCACCGACGAGGGAATCAGCGACAGAAAATATGACAGATATTTCCTGCATAACGCTCCGAAAAAATAACAAGTTTTTTTGCTATTGCGCCTTATTCTTTTCGTTTAAAAAATATCATATATAGTATTGCATAATATGGCAAACATAGATTACACCAAAATTAAGACCCTGCTGGTAGATGACGTCGCTCTCAACATCAAGGTGGTTGAAAAGATGATCAGTCCCTTCAAGTTTCAAATACGCACTGCCAGCAATGGAGAGCAGGCACTAAAAGCCATCGCCGAAGAACAGCCGGACTTAATACTGCTCGATCTCATGATGCCCATCATGGACGGATTTGAGACACTGCAGCGCATCCGTGCGGGAGAAGCTGGCGACCCCAATGTGCTGATTCTCATCCTGTCTGCGCTCAATTCGGAGAAAGACATTATCCGAGGCATGAATCTCGGGGCCAACGACTTCATTACCAAACCCGTAATAATGCAACGCCTTAACAACGTGATAGAGAAACATCTGCAAGAGAAATTTAAAGATTAACAATCAAAAAAGGAAAATATGGCCGAAATAGATTATTCCAAGATAAAAATACTTATTGCCGACGATGTGATGCTCAACATCGTTCTTGTCAAGAAAGTTCTCAGCAGCCGTCCTTATCAGATACGCACTGCCAGCAATGGTCAGCAGACCCTGCAAGCCATAGTCAAGGAACAACCCGACCTACTCCTGCTCGACCTTATGATGCCAGGCATTGATGGCTTTGAGGTAATCCGCAAGATTCGCGCTGGTGAGTGCGGCAATCCAAACATGCGCATTGTCATCCTCTCTGCTCTGTCCAGGGAGGAAGATAAGGTTAAGTGCCTTAACCTCGGTGCTAACGGATACATAACTAAGCCCATACTTTTGCCTCTGCTGCTTGAGACGGTAAATGAACAAATTGAAGCCATCGTAGGAAGTCAGGGATAACATACATTTTATATATAAATGTACGCGCGCGTAATTCTGTTATTTCTCTCCTTGCTCGTAGTCATGCCGCAAGCCATCAATTCCGACAATTACCTCGGAATTGACGATGAATGTTTCAGATTCTATATGGCAGGCAACATACATTACGAAAAAGGCCTGACCTATGCCGATTCCCTCGAGGCGCGCGCGCGAAAAATTGGCGAAAACCGCTCCATCGTGCTGGCGGAATGGATACGCGCACTGTATTGGGGTCGTCAGAAGGATCACGCCCGCCGTCAGGCGCAGCTGCTAAAACTTAGGAAGAAAGCCAAAGAACTCAACGACGAAAGGGAATACTATCTGTCATTCGTTAATGAAGCTGACGACCGGTGGTATGAATTCAAGTATAAGGAAGCCCTCGACATACTGGAAACCCTCCATAACGAGGCCGCCCGCTCAGGCAGCAAGTACGGCCTCTGGAGCAGCTGCACATCCTATGCCAACATCTATGGTCGTATGGGCTCCAAGAAACTGGCCGTGGAATATTCACAGAAAGCTATTGACATCGCTCACGGTATAAAGCCCCACCTTTCTACTTTCGCCAATTACCATAATCTTGCTGCTAACGTAGACAATGACGATCAACGCATAGCCTACGCCCGGAAATCCCTGGAGGAGGCAAGCAATCGCATGGACTCTGCCACTGCCTACACTAACCTATACAACCTATACCATATTTATAAAAAAAGAGCCGAATATGATGCTCTCTACAAGATACTTTCCTCTCCCAAAGGGAAAGAAATGCTCGGTGTCAAAAGCAGCCTTGTAGTGGAACTAAACCACCTCCTGTACAAAAAGAAGTTTAACGATGTAATCCCCCTGCTCATCAAGAACAAACATCTCTTGACAAATCAAGAATTTCTGCGTAACTTGGAGGTTGTTTACAAATACGCCGGGCGATACAAGGAGGCTTATCAAACCCACAAGGAGCTCGACTCCATGAAGGAGGGCAACAACTTCGTAAGCCTCAGCACTGTGCTTGAACAGTTTGACCTCAACAATCGCCACTCCGAACTCGCTCGCACAAAGCTCCAACAAGACCTGCAGAAGGCACAGGAAAATCTCAATCTTGCTAAGGCTGAAGCCCAACGCGCCGAGGATGCTGCCAAGACTAAGGCCGCCCTCATCTTGCAAAAACAACAGCAGGCCACCCTCGAGCGCGACAGCGCTAACAACATTGTCCTGCAGCTGGAACACCAACACAAGGCTGCACTTGCCGACAAAGCACAGGCAGCACTGCGCCAAGCCAAACTCGATACCGAACTGGAGGAAAATTTGAGAAACTCCGAGCGCTCACGCTCACGCATCATAATTGCCAGCATTATCGGCCTGCTGACTCTGCTGGCTTTGTTCATTGTAGGCTACATAACCATCTCGCGCCGACGCCACACTCGACAAATGCTGCACCTCAACAAGGAACTAGCCTCCGCCATTGAGGCAGCACGTAATGCCAGCCACAAGAAGGACCTCTTCCTTCAGAACATGAGCCATGAGCTGCGCACACCCCTAAATGCCGTGATGGGGCTCTCGCAAATCCTCACATGCGGAGTGCCCGTTTCTGATGAGGAGAAACTGGAGTACGGCCATGACATTAACAACAATGTTAAAATGCTCCAGATGCTCATTGATGATATTATCAACATCAGCGACATAGAAAAAGGTACCTACTCAATGTCATTGCATCGCAGCGACATTGCCACCATCTGCCACGATGCCATGGCCCTAGCACAATACCGTGTACCTGGCGGAGTGGAACTGCGTTATGACAACGACCTGCCTGAAGGATATCAATGTGTTATCGACTCCAAGCGCGCCCAGCAGGTTATCGTCAACTATCTAACGAATGCCTGCAAGCACACTCGCGAAGGCTCTATCGTAGTGCGGTCCACCCTCAATGACCACCCTGGATATGTCACTTTCTCCGTAACCGACACTGGTGAAGGAATTCCTGCCGACCAGGCACACAACATCTTCGAGCGCTTTACCAAACTCAATGACTTCGTTCAGGGTACCGGCCTCGGCCTGAATATCTGCTATACCATTGCCCTTATGCTCCACGGCCGTGTATGGCTCGACACCACGTATACCGATGGAGCACGATTCTTCTTTGAAGTTCCCACCAACCTTAAGGAAGATGAAGAACCCATCAACACCCCTAAGAAGAAAACATCTCCCCACAGGAAAAACAAAGGCGTTGCAGGTCTTTTCCTCACAGCTTTGCTTACTCTTTCTGCCTTCGTATTACCTACAGAGAACCAAGCTTCCAGCCAAGTAGACTGGAAAGCCAAGTACGACAGTCTTATCTCCCAGCAGCGAAAAAAACGTGCTACCGAGGAAGCCGCTGTCAAGAAAGCAATGGCCGAATACGCAGAGTCGTCCAACTACAATAGACTGCAGCGCGAGGTGGAAGAAAACAAACTCGCCATCATGCGCACTCAGTCGGAACGCCAGAAAGCCGAAGCGGCTCGCCAGCAGGCTCTTGCAGAGCGTCAAGAAGCCGAAAGCCGCCAGTTGCTGCTGGCTGCCGAGCATGCCCGCAACGAAGCCAATGCCAAGGCCCTGCGAATGGAGGCAGAACAGGAAGAACAGCAAGCAGAGCAGGCCAACATCCTACGCCATAAAGCTGACACCGAAGCTCGCATCACCCACGAGCAGCGCATAGCTCATCGGCGCAACGTGCTTATCACCAGCATAGGCCTAGGCACCCTGCTAATGGCTGCCACCGTCATCTTCCTTGTGGCACGTTCACGCCGTCAGCGCAAAAACTACAAAAAAATAATGTGCCTCCATACCGAGCTTGAAGCCAAGAAGACTGAAGCCGTGGAGACCGACAAAATCAAAGATTCCTTCATCCGTAATATGAGCCTCGATATTCGCACTCCCCTTCAGAGTGTGCTTGGTATGGTTCAAGTGCTATGCAATCCAGCCATCGAGACTTCCGAGGAAGAGCAGGCCGAATACGGCGAGGAAATAATGAAGAATATCAATATGCTCATTGCTTCCATCGACGATATTCTCAATGTGAGCGACATTCAGTCGGGCAACTTCACCGTTACACCAACCACCAACAACATTGCTGCCATCTGCAACTCCACGGCAGCAAATGTTTCTCATATTCTGCCGCCATCTATCAAGCTTGTGCAGCAGATTGACTTACCAGAAGGCTACCAGTGCGTTATCGACCCTCGCCGCGCTCAACAAGTGCTCATGACATACATCAGCAACGCCATCAAGCATAACCAGTCGGGCACCATCATCCTGCGCGCCAGTCTCGACGGACGCCCCGACCACATCACTTTCTCCGTCAGCGACCCCAGCCATATCACCGACGCCGAGACTGTACGCCACCTGTTTGACAAAAAAGTTGGACGACACAACATAGCGCTTCATCTGTGTGCTACAATAGCAAACAAGATGACTGGCCATGCATGGTATGACGAGACTTATACTGACGGCACCCGTTTCTGCCTTGACATACCTCTAAATCTCAAGGATTCCCTACAATTTAATTAAAAATCAGTTCAAACGTTGACGCAGGCAGCCCCGCACCATTCACGAGATTGGCGCGAGTAAAAGGTTGCCATCCATAGCGCACGCTCACGGGGTGCGACACTTCCACTGATTTTATTCTTATCCTGTCACCCTCTATCACTGCCGAGGCAGGATAATAGACTCCATCCTCGCCTGCCACTTCGAAGGTGCGCAGCGGTCCGCCGTCGCTGGCATGCATGCCATCGGCATCTGAGAAAAAGATTACCGCTTCGTTCCCTTCATCAGCACGCCAGGCGACAGGGGCAGGCCCCTGCGACACTATATCGTGGCCGTAGCTGTGGCGGAGGGCTTGCAGGGCAAGACGGCGACCGACCTCCTTTTTATAGATGGGGTGGACATCGAGCGAGTCGCCAAGATCTGTGCTGACAGCCATCCATGTCTGCGGCAGCCCCTCGGCCAGCAGCCTCTGACTGTTGCGGAAGCGGGGCCACGACGGGCGGTTAAGGCTGCTAAGCTGAACAAAATAGAAGGGCAACGGCTCAGCTCCGAAGGCGAAGGCTTTTCTCCAGCTCTTCTCCAGCAGCGGAAAGAGGCGTGTGTGCAGTTCGCTGTTGTGGGCATTACTCTCACCCTGGTACCAAATTACTCCCTTTAGCGCCGTTCCCTCCAGCGGACGGATGGCGCTCTCATACATATAGCACGGCTCATAGGAATGACGCTGCAGCTCATTGGCTCCTCCCTTCGAACCGCCTTGATTGAGAGCCAAGGCTATATTCTTGGCAGCGCGACCGCGTACCCAATCCTGAATATGGTCATTGTGAAGCCAGCCATAGAGTATCTGGGGGTAGTCCCACTGCAGTGTCCAGCGGTCAATCCATGCCTCGGCAGGAGTGCCGCCCACGGGATTGCAGATAAGGCCGATATGCACACCGTCCTCCAGACTGTCGCAAAGGGTCTTGCCGAAATGGTAAGCCACGGCAGAGAGCCGCCCGGCATCGACCTGCTGCATGGTCTGCCACCCAGCAGTAGTCATATACTTCAGGGCATTAACAGAGTCGAGCACAGCCTGCGGCCACTCCACATTGTCTGTGGCTGCTATGGGGTACATGGCCATCACATGCAATCGCTGCTGCATGGGAGCTTCCTTTAGGTCTGCCGCAGACGTAGCGCACTGCCTCAGCATAAACTCCATATTGCTCTGACCTGAGCAGAGCCAAACATCGCCCATCCATACGTTACGGTAAACCTTTTTTTGCTTTCCGCTTTTCACTGTCATGGTGTAAGGGCCGCCGGCCGTCATGGCAGGCAGTTCCACGCTCCAACAGCCCCAGCTGTCGGCAACACTCTGATGTTTGAGGCTGGAAGTTTGAGACTGAGGCTTTATTCCTTCAATCTTTACCTCCACCTCATCTCCAGCGTTAGCCTTACCGTTAATTACTATAGGCTGATTGCGCTGGAGCACCATATTATCGCTATAGGTGAGAGGCATCTGCAGGCCGCCAAAGTTTCCTGTTAGGTTCTGACAGACAGTACGCGCCAATATGCCTGCGCCCTCAGCATTCGGGTGCAGCGCATCGGGGAAGAGGTCAGGGCGGCAAGACAAGGGGGTGAATAAATCTATCAGCCCTACACCGGCACCAAGGGCCACCTTGCGGATGGCCTCAGTCACCTGCAAGTGCCAGTCGCGCGTACCGCTCTGGAATCGGTGATGCTGATGGCCTATAGGCGTAAGCAAGCACACCCATATCCTGGCCTTGGGGTTAGCCACGCGGAAGGAGTCAATCAGCGCGCGGTATTCGGGAATGAACTCCTCGCTATAGTTGGGCCACCACCGCGGATCAGTGTCGTTCAGACCGAGGTGAATCACCACCAAGTCAGCCTTGAAATCGATAGCCTCGCGGTATTCGGACTGTTTAGTGTAGGCCATTGGGCTTCGGCTCGTGAGGGTGGCACTGCTGCGCCCGAAATTGCGCACATCGTAGTCCTCGCCCAGCATCTGCTGCAACTGGGCGGGATAGCTGCAGTGCTCGCGGTCTGCAATACCATAGCCGTAGGTAACACTGTTGCCCACGCAGGCAACCTTTATCTTATCCTTGGCGGTAGCCCCTATGGCTACTAACGCCAACAGAAGAGCAAAAAATTTACGTTTCATTATAGTGTGATTAATGGTTTATTCATACCTCGCCCCCGTCTGCTACGCGGGCACTCCTTCTATCTTAGAGAGGGAGCTGTCTCCCTGTAATCTCAATTCACTATCAGCGTCCGGAGTGCCCCTCTTTATGTGTTTGTGATGTGCAGTCTTCTTATGCTGCCTGCTGCTCTTTGTATTTGTTGTAGAACCACTTAATAACATCCTCGCCCGACTCTTCGTAGGCTTTGAGCTCGTGCATAAGCGCTTCCGCCTTGTCAACTACTGAACACATGAGTATCTGCTCTTCTTCAGTTGCGTTGAAGGCTGTCAAATCACCGCGCAGTTGCTTCTCGATGATTTTTATCTCATCGTCCGTTAATTCAATTCTTGTCATAGTTCCTTATGTTTTTTTTTATAACTGATATTTCTTCGCAATACACTTTAGGGCTTTGGTATAAACGTCGGATGTTCCGTGCATGCCTTTGGTGATAGTTTCGCTCCAGAACTCACTAACGTTGGTTGTGGCATATTTGCCGTAACCGATGCCTCCAGCCCCATCTCCTTGCCCTTCTGCATCATAAACCGGTAGGCTGCATCATGTTCGTTGGGGATATGGCCGTCAAGGATTGCGTCCTTGATTGCCATCTTGATGGCCCCTACCTCAGGGCAGGGGCTGAGATTGAAGGTCTGCATTATCTCCTCACCGCTCACCGGAGGTTGGAAGTTACGTATACGGTCGCGCTCCTCCAGGTCCACGAGCTTCTGCCTCACCAGCTGGAAGTTGTCGCGGAATCGCTGCTTCTTCTCTGCATTGCGGCTGGTGATGTCCGCCTCGCAGAGCGTCATAAGGTCGTCTATGTCATCACCCGCGTCAAAGAGCAGTCGGCGCACGGCGCTGTCGGTCACCTCCTCGTCGCTGATAACTATAGGGCGCATGTGGAGATCCACCAGCTTCTGCACATATTTCATCCGCTCGTCCATCGGCAACTTCATGCGGCGGAAAATTCCGGGCACCATCTTACTGCCAATGAAGTTGTGGTTATGAAACGTCCATCCCTGCGTAACGCTGAACACCTTGGTGCGCGGCTTGCCGATATCATGCAGCAGAGCCGCCCAGCGCAGCCAGAGGGTAGACCTGTCGGACTTTGCGATATTGTCCAGCACCTCAAGAGTGTGGTAGAAGATATTCTTGTGGCTCTTGCCGTTGCGTGTCTCCTTAATGTCGAGGGCGGCCAGCTCGGGGAAGATCAGCTCCAGCAAGCCGCAGCGCTCCAGTTCAACAAATCCCACGGAGGGCACAGGTGAGAGGATAATCTTATTCAGCTCCTCGATTATGCGCTCCTGACTGATAATGCCTATGCGCTCGCGATTGCGGCAGAGGGCGTCAAAGGTCTCATCGTCAATACGGAAGCCCAGCTGAGTGGCAAAGCGCACGCATCGCATCATCCTCAGCGGGTCGTCGCTGAAGGTAATGTCGGGATCCAGCGGCGTGCGGATGAGGCGGTCCTCCATATCCTCCTGACCGTAGAAGGGGTCGATGAGCTCACCAAAGCGATCAGCGTTAAGGCAAATACCCATGGCATTAATGCTGAAGTCACGGCGCTCCAGGTCATCCTGCAGGGTGCCGTCCTCCACGATGGGCTTGCGTGAGTCGCGCTGGTAGCTCTCGCGGCGTGCTCCCACAAACTCAATCTCCATGCCGCGCCATTTCACCTGAGCCGTGCCGAAGTTGCGGAACACGCTGAGGTGAGCGCCTTTGCCAAGGCTTTTAACCAAAGCCTGAGCCACCTCTATACCGCTGCCCACGACTACCACGTCAATATCCTTCGACGGCCGCTCCAGCATGAGGTCCCTCACATAGCCACCTATAAGGTAGCACTCAACACCCATCCCGTCGGCCACCGCGCCTATGCGGTGAAAGACGGGGGCATTCAGCGCATGAACTATCTCCTCCTGCGTCAATATTCGCATAATTCACATTTTATGCAGCAAAATTAAGAATATTTTCCGTAAGAGCAAAAAATTGCACCACTTTGCTGAGTTTTATCGTCCGCCATGAACGCACCCGCAATCACTTACAACCATACATGAAAACTTTATGTCCACACCATATTTATATTATGCCTACACCTTTATATATTACGTCCACATTTTTATATATTCTTTCCCCACCATATATATATTATGCATGAACCGTTATATCTATACACACACCCAATCCTGTTATTTGCAATCCTGTTTTTTTAGCCCAAAATCCGGCCCCCTTGTGTCGGACAGGAGGATGATTTCTGGGAAAAGAAAATATTTTATCGCGCGCCTACGGCAAACAAATGCGTGAAACCAGGATTAAACCCCACGGAAACGAAATCTAAAGCCGAGGAAACTTCATTTTCTTAGCTAAGAAAACATTTGTTCTTAGTTAAGAAAACGTCTTTTCTTAGCTAAGAAAAAGTTTTTTCCTAGTTAAGAAATTGACACGCGCTCGGGTTTATTTTTCAGCAGCTCAGATTTGGATTTTGTGAGCACGGATTTAAACTCTGCAAGCACGGCTTTAGGAATTCTTTTGCCAGCATCTGATTCTGTGGGCACACAAAAAGCATCGGGCAGCATCCCGATGCTTAAATGATTCTCAGCCAACAGTTAAGCGCAGTTGTTTTTCAATAAGCGGATAAGGTTGTTGGTTAACGGATTTTGGTTATTGATTAGCGACTATTGCTTTCCAAATAACAACTATCAGTTATTGATTAGCGGTTATTGGGTTTTAGTTAGACGCTATCGGAATTATCCCAGATATGCCTCGACATTGCGACGGATACGGTCGGCAACGTTGGAGGTGTCCTCGCGCTTGAAGGTCTCGCCTGTGATGTGCTCATAGAGCTCGATGTAGCGATTGGAAATGCCCTCCACGATGGCGGGGGTCATCTCAGGCACCTGCTGGCCGGCCTTGCCCTGAAATCCGTTGTCCATCAGCCACTCGCGCACGAACTCCTTAGAGAGCTGCTTCTGCGGCTCGCCGTTGCGGAACTTCTCCTCGTAACCTTCGCTATAGAAGTAGCGACTGGAGTCGGGAGTGTGAATCTCGTCCATCAGATAGATCTTGCCGTCGTGCTTTCCAAACTCATACTTGGTATCCACGAGGATGAGCCCGCGCTTGGCAGCAATCTCGGTGCCGCGCTTAAACAGCGCCAGCGTGTACTGCTCCAGCAGGGCATACTCCTCGGGGGTGGCGAGGCCGCGCTCCAGTATCTCGGCCTTGCTGATGTCGGCATCATGCTCGCCAATCTCGGCCTTGGTGGTGGGGGTGATGATAGGCTCAGGGAATTTCTCATTTTCCCTCATTCCATCGGGGAGTTTCACTCCGCAAATCTCACGCACTCCACTCTTGTAGGCCCTCCATGCGCTGCCGCAGAGATAGCCGCGCACAATCATCTCGATGGGGAAGCCCTCGCAGAAGACTCCCACCGTGACCATAGGGTCGGGAGTTGCCAACTTCCAGTTAGGACAAATATCCACGGTTTCATCGAGGAATTTGGCTGCAATCTGGTTAAGCATCTGCCCTTTGTAGGGGATGCCCTCGGGCAGGATAACATCGAAGGCGGAAATGCGGTCGGTGGCCACCATCACCAGGCGGTCGCCAAGGTTGTAAACATCACGCACCTTGCCATGATAAACGCCTACCTGACCCTTAAAATTGAAATCTGTCTTGGTTAAAGCTGTTGTCATATCGTTTAGTGTTTAAGTGTTGCTCGTTTTGCGGATGCTCTGCTCTTTCCTCAGGAGAGAGGGCGTGGTCACTCTTGTCCTGTTTGGGATCTGACTATGACTCCTCTCCGTCACGGGGAGCGTCAGCGGAGCGGGTCTTCAGTTCCTTCTCCCGCTCATAGGCCTCGACGATGCGGGTGACCAGTCGGTGGCGCACTATGTCGCTCTGATCTAAGCGAACGAAAGCTATGCCCTCCACATCCCTGAGGATGCGCATAGCCTCGATGAGGCCGGAGCGCTGCGAGAGGGGCAGGTCGATTTGCGTAGTGTCGCCGGTGATTATCATCTTGGTGTTGTGGCCCATGCGTGTAAGGAACATCTTAATCTGACTTGAGGTGGTGTTCTGCGCCTCGTCCAGTATCACCACAGCGTCGTTGAGCGTGCGGCCGCGCATAAATGCCAGCGGAGCAATCTGTATTACATTCTGCTCCATATACTCCTGCAGCTTGGCTTGCGGAATCATCTCCTCCAGCGCATCATAGAGGGGCTGCAGATAAGGGTCTATCTTGTCCTTCATATCGCCGGGCAGGAATCCGAGCTTCTCGCCGGCCTCCACGGCAGGACGGCTTAGGATGATGCGGCGAATCTCCTTCCTCTTCAGGGCCCGCACTGCCAAGGCGATACTCACGAAAGTCTTGCCGGTGCCGGCAGGGCCTATGGCAAAGAGCATGTCGTTGTGCTCATAGGCCTTGACGAGGCGTATCTGATTCTCGCTGCGGGCACGAATGGGCTTGCCCGTGGTGCTGTAGACAATCACGTGCTCGGCACTCTCCTCGCGGGTCATGCCGCCATTGAGCAACTGCACAATATCTTCCTCGCCAAGGGCGTTGTAGCGGACGCAGTGCTCCACCATCTTATCGAAAAGCCGGGAGAAAGCAGCTATGTCGCCTTCCGAGCCCATCACCTTTATCACATTGTCACGCGCAAGGATGCGCAGCTTGGGATAAAGCGATTTAATCATGCGCATATTGGCATTGCCCGCACCGTAGAACACCACAGGGGCGACCTCCTCAAGCAGAAAAACCTTTTCTATCATATTGCGCACAATGAGTAATGTGAATGTTTAAAGTGAGAGCCTGCGTCATTCACTTTCACTTTTACAAGTCCAACTGTTGCCTGTTATTTCTGCAAAATTACTAATAAAACGCCATTTTTCGCTGCATTTGTAGCTGAAAAGAATTATTTTTGTAATTGATTTCATCAGCAGCAATGAATTTGAAACCCCTACTCAGCAAGAAAACGACATTTCAGGTAGCTTTTTTGGCTATTGTGGCCGTGCTATTTATAATAAAATGTGCGATGCCCTCCAATCAGAGCAAGGCTGACGACATGCCTGACGCGACAGACAGCGTTGACACATATCTGAACCATGCAATCAGCAAGCCCATCGACTGCATCAGCCCTGAACTGCTAGCACGGCCCCACCGAATACTCGGTGTTAGCAACTACGAGACAGCCTTCCCCGACGGCAACGATGAGCAGCTAGTGTCGGCACAGCGTCACGGCATAACCCCGCAGCAGAGCCGCAAGCACCTTGACAAGCTGACCGGTACTAGGCTTGTCAGGGTGAACAATAGCCCCTACTACGCCATCGACAAACTGAAGAGCTCCATCCCCTACCTTGTGCCGCGAGCCAGGAAACTCCTTGCCGCCATAGGGCGCAACTTTGCCGACTCACTCCAAATGAAACTGCTGCCGCAGGCACGCCTCACCATAACATCTGTGCTGCGCAGTATTGACGACGTAACCCTCCTGCAAGGCAACAACATAAACTCTACCCCCAACAGTTGCCACTACTACGGCACGACCTTCGACATCAGCTACACTCGCTACCAACCCTCGCCAGCCTTCAACGGCGGCAGCAAGAGGGTGGTGCGCGACGACACTCTGAAATGGGTGCTCAGCGAGGTGCTGCGCGACCTGCGCCAGGCAGGAGTCTGCCATGTGAAGCACGAACGCAAGCAAGGGTGCTTCCATATTACAGTTAAATAGGACGTTAAAATGGAAGAAACAGAAGAAATGAAAATGGAAGCACGGCGCTACGCTATATTCTTTTCCTACGACGGCACAGCATTCCACGGCTGGCAGATGCAGCCCAACGCACCCACCGTGCAGCAGGAAATGGAGCGCGCCTTGTCAACAGCGCTTCGCGTGGAAACGGGCGTGGTAGGGGCAGGGCGCACCGACACAGGAGTACATGCCCGCATGATGGCCTGCCACTTTGACAGCTACACCGCCATAGACTGCGACCACCTGGCCTTTAAGCTCAACTGCCTGCTGCCTCCCGACATTGCCGTTAGTGAGGTAAGGGCCGTCGCCCCCGACTGGCATGCGCGGTTCAGCGCTCTCTCGCGCACGTACCATTATTATATTATTATGCGCAAAAACCCCTTCCGCCACCCCTATGCCCTGCGCCTCCACTTCCCGCTCAATGTAGAAAAGATGAACGAAGCTGCCGCCCTGCTGCTCACCCACAAGGACTTTGGCTGCTTCTGCAAATCACACTCCGACAACAAGACAAACATCTGCAACGTGAGCGAGGCACAGTGGGCCGTGAGCGATGATGGCACCCTTCGCTTCCGCATAACGGCCAACCGATTCCTGCGCAACATGGTAAGAGCCATCGTAGGCACACTCATAGAGGTAGGCAAAGGCAAGATCAGCACTGAGGATTTCCGCCGGATTCTAGAGAGCGGAAAGCGCACAGAGGCCGGCGAGTCGGTGCCCGCCAAAGGCCTGTTCCTGGAACACATTGAATACTTAGGCTTAAGCCAACATTAGGTATCAAGCCTAGTGTTGATTATTCAGAAAAAAGTCATGCCCCTCCTGGGGACATGACTGTAAATACATCTCTTTCTTTTTGTCTTAATAGAATTTGTGGCCTCCCAGCACCTGCCAATTACCGTTGGTAAAATCAGGCACCTCCATAGGCTGGCTGCCCATCTGTACAGAGCGGGCAGACAGTTCGATTATCGCCGACCATTCGGCAGCATCAAACACATCCATGTCAAGCGGCAGTCCGTTGCGCAGACAATGGATGAGGCGGCAGTCCATCACATGATTCATCACGTTGGGCGAACCCTTGGCCGCTCCGTCATCCAGCCATTCCGCCACTCCCTCTTCGCGGAATTGCTCACTCAACGCAAGCGCTTCCTCGCCCTCAACAGCAGTGGTCATATTGGCCAAATGTAGCGTTGGAATCGGGTATTTTTGTGCAAAGCCCTTAGTTCCGCATACCACCTGCAAGCGGCTATAGGGACGCGGTGTGCCAATGTCGTGCTGCAGGAGTATGGTGCGCCCCATATGAGTACGGATAAGAGTGTTGCTAACTCGTCCGTGGAGTCCCTTGCCACGACTGGTCATCGCCACGAGATAATCCATTTTGTCACCGCGATGCAGATTGAGATGCAGGCCTATGGAACCGATGCTGTGGGTGGGATATGCATTGCCTGCCTGGGCCAGAGTATCGATGGCCATCCAGTTGCGTTCGGGCCCGCCATTGTCATCTATATAGTCGGTAAGGTCGTGTATATAGGCCCCCTCGCAGTGGGTGATATCGCCCAGCAATCCGCGCGCGGCCATCACGCGTGTGGCGGAACTGAACGTATCGTAAAGGCAGTTCTCCAGCATCATACAATGGCGCTTGGTAGAAAGCGACGTGCTGATAAGCAACTCGCACTCAGCCACAGTCATTGCCGCCGGTACCTCAACGGCCACATGCTTGCCGCGCTGCATGGCCTCAACGGCCAAAGCAGCATGACTATGCCAGTCGGTACATATGTATACCATATCCACACTGTCTAAGGCCATCAATTCCGACGCACCGCTGCTGCCATGAAACTCTCTTGCCTTTGGACGGCCGGACTCCATCAGCATGCGGTTGGCCTCTGCCGTGCTGGTCGCCTTATGGTCGGCCACGGCCACAATCTCTGCCCCGTCAACAAGGGCATAGCGCTCCACTGCCTTCAGTCCGCGGTGACCGAGGCCCACGATGCCCATATGTACCACGCCGATAGGTGGTGCAGCAAACTCAAGCAGCCTTTTTCTAGAAGTTTTTTCACTCATCTCAAAATGATTTGCTGCAAAGATACGAAAAAAGTATGCCAATCATGATGAGATTGGCATACTTTCGTGAAATTTTGCCTCAAAAGAGCACAAAACTCCTGTGCTCTACTCCCACTACTTCTTGCGAGTGGCAGCGTAGCGGCTGAGGAACTTATCAACACGGCCGGCAGTGTCCACAAGGGTAGCCTTGCCAGTGTAGAAGGGGTGTGAAGAACTGGAGATCTCCACCTTGATGAGGGGATAGGTCTCGCCTTCGAACTCAATAGTCTCTTTTGTCTTGCATGTGGAGCGGGTGAGGAACATATCACCGTTGCTCATGTCCTTGAATACCACCGGACGATAGTCGGTAGGATGGATGTCTTTTTTCATTTCTTATTATTTTTTTACTGTTCTCTCCGTGTTAAGAGTGTCTGATGCCGTCACTATGCCCTTTTTCAGGCCAATTTCAACCGACGGACAAAATTTTGCGCGGCAAAAGTACACAAACTTTTCGTAATGGCAAACTTTTCTGCCTTTTTTTCTCACCTCAGAGTGTATTTTTCATGTTATTGCCATCAAGAAAAGGATTTTTGAATTTTATTATGTATCTTTGCAGATTATGAGAAAGTATATCTTTATAATTATGGCAGCAGCTGCGCTGTGGAGTGCCCTCCCGCAAAGTAGCGAGGCGAGAGAAATCAAAGATTTCTTCATTTCCATGCCAGACTCGCTGATGCCCATGCTTGACGAAAATGCCCGCAAGGATCTTGTGGACATCTGCCTTAGCGGAATGAAGACAGCACTGCCCAACGAATGGAATGGCACGAGTGCATTGTTGAAACTCACCTCTAATCATCTGCAGTTGCGCGAAGACAGCGAGGGCATTGTAATAACAGATATGGCCATGCTCACTAAGGGCAAGGATACGCTGATATGCCTTGTAAGGACACTGCGCACTCCGCAGCCCACCAGCGAGGTGCTATTCTACGGGTCCGACTGGCATGAGCAAAATACCACAAAGCGCATCAGCTTGCCTGACTTCAGTGAGTTTCCTCGCAATGAATCCAAGCTGACAGAGGGAACATTGCCCGTAGAATTAATGCAGGCAGATATGGACATAACTGAGCAGGGGGCAGCAAGCTTAACCTTCAGCACCAATCTCTCCGACCATACCATTATCTTCCGATGGAACGGCAAGAAATTTGTAAGAAACAAGGAGTAAAGGAGCAAGAGAATGGCTAACATAATACATATAGATACATCCACCGACATCTGCAGCGTGGCTCTGAGTCAGGAAGGTCTCTGCATCTTCAATCGCGAAGACCACGAAGGCCCTAATCACGCCCGAGTACTGGCTCCAATGGTAGAAGAAGCCATAGGCCTGGCCGACAGTCGCGGCGTGAAGCTCGATGCCGTAAGCGTAAGCGCAGGGCCGGGCTCCTATACAGGCTTGCGCATTGGCGTAAGCACCGCCAAGGGGCTCTGCTATGGACGCAATCTCAATCTGATTGGCGTGCAGACATTGGAACTGCTATGTGTACCCATACTGCTTGAGCATGAGGAAATACCCGAAGATTCGCTGCTCTGCCCAATGCTCGACGCAAGACGCATGGAGGTCTATACCGCGCTCTATGACCGCGCCCTTCGCCCCGCAAGCGAAGTGGCACCTATGATAGTGGAAGACAGCAGCTTCTGCGATGTACTGGAAGAGCGCCCCGTTGTCTTTTTCGGTAATGGTGCTGCCAAATGCAAGGGTATAATAAAGCACTACAATGCTATCTTCATTGACGGAATAGAACCGCTTGCCAAAAATATGCTGCCATTGGCCGACAAGGCTATAGCCCAGGGCAAGACTGAGGACGTTGCCTACTTTGAACCCTTCTATCTGAAGGATTTCATTGCCGGAACCTCGAAGAAACTTTTCTGAAAAGAATATAGGAACTATATAATAATTTCTATTAGGATAATAGCAATAACCGCGATGGAATATAACACAAACAGATCCAAGCTGACACTGCCAGAATACGGACGTAATGTTCAGAAGATGGTGAAATATGCCATGACCATTAGCGACCGCGATGAACGCCAGCAGTGCGCTGAAACAATTATCAAGATAATGGGCGGAATGTTTCCCCAGCAAAAAGGCACGCAAGACTTCGAGCGAATGCTCTGGGACCACCTAGCCCTCATCTCCGACTACAAGCTTGACGTAGACACGCCCTACCCCATCACCGTCATCTCCAACGAAAAGAAAGAACAACCCCACTTGGACTACCCGGAAAAAGAAATTGCCTACCGTCACTATGGCCACACTCTGGAGCAGATGATCAAGGCTCTGCCCGACGTTGCCGAAGAAGAACGACAACTGGCCACAACTCTGGTAGTGGCACAGATGGCCAAGAGCCTTGCCATGTGGAACAACAATGTGCTTTCCGCCGCCAAGCTGGCCGACGATCTTAGCGAGATGACATCCGGACGCATTGAGCTAACTATCGAGCCGCAGGAACTCGACAGAATCATCGCAGCCGCCAGAGTAGCCTGCAAACCTGTAAACACCGGCAAGAAAAAGAAAAAGTAAAACCATCCCCCTTTACTCCACATAAGAAATGGCATCATTTATCATTGAAGGCGGCCATCGCCTGCACGGTGAAATAACGCCGCAAGGAGCCAAGAACGAAGCACTGGAAGTAATATGCGCCACTCTGCTCACTAGCGAAGAAGTACGCATCAGCAATGTGCCTGAAATACTCGATGTGCTCCACCTTATTGACCTGCTGCGCAATCTCGGCGTGGAGGTTAAGCGCCTGGGCAAGGGCGATTTTTCCTTCAAAGCCGCCCACATCAACCCCGACTACGCCAGCAGCGAAGATTTCATGCGCCAGTGCGCCACCCTCCGCGGCAGCATTATGCTAGTTGGCCCCCTCTTGGCCCGCTGCGGCACTGCTGTGCTGGCTAAGCCTGGCGGTGACAAGATTGGCCGTCGCCGCGTTGACACACATCTTTACGGCATGCTGCAACTTGGCGCTATGCTTAGCAGCGACACAGAAAATTCGCGCTACACCCTCAAGGCCAAAGACTTGCGTGGCACCGACATGATTCTAGACGAAGCTTCCGTAACCGGTACCGCCAATATTATAATGACTGCAGTGTTGGCCCAAGGCACCACCACCATATACAACGCAGCTTGCGAACCTTACCTGCAGCAGCTCTGCAAGATGCTCTGCAAGATGGGGGCCAAGATTAGCGGTATCAGCTCCAACCTTCTCACCATTGAGGGAGTGTCTTCCCTCCACGGTGCCACCCACAAGGTACAGGCCGACATGATTGAGGTAGGCAGCTTCATCGGCATGTCGGTCATGCTGGGCGGCGGCCTCACCATCCGCGATGTCAGCGTTAAGGAGCTGGGCATCATACCTAAGTCGTTCCAACGGCTAGGCATCAGCCTGGAGTTTGGCGAAGACTTTATCCGTGTACCCGAGCAGGAGCATTACCAAATTGAAACCTTCCTCGACGGGTCCTTTATGACCATCGACGATGCGCCGTGGCCCGGTCTTACCCCCGACCTCCTAAGCGTACTTATTGTGGTGGCCACGCAGGCCAAGGGCACCGTTCTCTTCCACCAGAAGATGTTTGAAAGTCGCCTCTTCTTCGTTGACCGCCTTATAGAGATGGGAGCCCAAATCATATTATGCGACCCCCACCGTGCCGTAGTAGTAGGCCACGACAAAGCCATCAAGCTACGCGCCCGCCGCATGGTTTCTCCCGACATCAGGGCCGGCATCGCGCTACTCATTGCCGCACTCAGCGCCGAAGGTATCAGCCGCATCGACAATGTGGAGCAGATTGATCGCGGTTACGAGGCCATAGAAGAGCGACTGAATGCCCTCGGAGCAAAAATCACGAGAGAATGATCAGGCGCGACGATGTTTTCAAGATTGGCCGCCTGGGCAGCACCCACGGCCTGAAAGGCGAGATAGACTTTCGCTACACTGACGACATCTTCACCTCAGAAGATGGCGACTATTTAATTCTAGACATCGACGGTCTGCTCGTGCCCTTCTTCCTTGAAGACTGGCGCGTATGCAATAGCGAGCAGGCCATCGTAAAGTTTGAAGGCTATGATAGCATGGAGGCTACTGCCATCCTGCAAAATGCTGAAGTCTACTACCCAAAGGCTGCCGTCAAGACGAGCCGCGAAGAGCTCACCTCATGGAAGATGCTCACCGGTTTCACCGTTAGCGACAGCCGCGTTGGATTACTGGGTACAGTCAGCGAGGTAGACGACAGCTCTGCCAACACTCTGCTGATAGTCTCCCCTGCTGAGGGCGAAGAGATTATCCTGCCCGTCCATCCCGACCTGGTGGAAGATATAGACCTCAATGACCGCACCCTCATGCTCAATCTACCCGAGGGACTGGTGGGATAATGAAAGGATTAAAGAATTAAAAAATTGAAAAATTAAAATTAAAAAAAAGTAAATGAAGAAACGACTCGCCATCCTAGGCTCTACAGGCTCCATCGGCACCCAGACGCTGCAGGTGGTGGCAGAGCACCCCGACCGCTATGAGGTCAGGGTACTCACGGCCTACAGTCACGCTGATGCCCTCATAGGGCAGGCCCGCCGCTTTGAGCCCGATGCAGTGGTGATTGTTGACGAGACACAATATAATAAGGTACGCGAGGCCTTGAATGATTTCCCCATCAAAGTCTATTGCGGAGCTAAAGCCCTGTGCGAGGTAGTGCAGATGGACTGCATTGATGTAGTGCTGACCGCCACGGTAGGGTTCAGCGGCCTTGAGCCAACCATCGCCGCCATCCGTGCAGGCAAGCAGATAGCCCTAGCCAACAAGGAGACGCTGGTAGTGGCCGGAGAGCTCATAACATCTCTCTCCCTGCGCCACAAGTCCCCCATCCTGCCCGTTGACAGCGAGCACAGCGCCATCTTCCAGTGCTTGGTAGGCGAGAATCCCGACAATATCGACAAGCTACTGCTAACCGCCAGCGGAGGTCCCTTCCGCCTGCTGACCAGGGAGCAACTCTCCACCGTAAGCGCCGCACAGGCCCTCCAGCATCCCACGTGGCACATGGGCGCCAAGATAACCATCGACTCCGCAACCATGATGAACAAAGGCTTTGAGATAATCGAAGCCAAATGGCTCTTCGGCATTGACGCCAAGCAGATAGAGGTGCTTATACATCCACAAAGCATAGTGCATAGCGCCATACAGTTCCGCGACGGCACTGTCAAGGCCCAGCTCGGCCTACCCGACATGCGCCTGCCCATACAGTATTCCCTCTCCTTCCCTGAGCGGCTCAGTCTTTCCGGACCGAGACTAAGCCTCTCTGAGGCTGGCGCGCTCACCTTTGAGCAGCCCGACATGGAGCGATTCCCTTGCCTGAGCCTAGCCTACCAGGCCATCAGCCGCGGCGGCAACATGCCATGCATACTCAATGCTGCCAACGAGGTAGCCAATCAAGCCTTCCGCCAAGACAAGATAACCTTCCCGCAGCTCAATCAGATAATCGCCGCCACGATGCAGCGCGTCAGCTTCGAATCATCGCCCTCGCTTGAGGCGCTGCTGCAGACCGACCAAGAGAGCCGCGCCGTAGCAACAGAACAAATAACAATTAATAATTGATAGTTGATAATTGATAATTGATAGTTGACAGAGCGCGAAGCGCAATAAACAGTAAATAGTAAACGGTAAACCGCGCAGCGCTAAATCTCAAACCTCAAATCTCAAATAAAACAATGGACATTTTCCTTATCCGAGCTGCACAGCTCATACTCTGTCTCTCCATCCTTATCGTCCTGCACGAAGGCGGCCACTTCACCATGGCCAAGCTCTTCGGCATTCGCGTAGAGAAATTCTTCCTGTTCTTCGACTATAAGTTCAACCTCTTCTCCACCTACTCCCGCTGGTGGCGTCGTCTGCGCGGCAAGAAGCCGCTGGAGAAGGACGAAAACGGCAACTATCCCTACCAGGGCACCGAGTACGGCATAGGGTGGATACCCCTTGGCGGCTATGTCAAGATAGCCGGCATGATTGATGAGTCGATGGACCGCGAGCAGATGAAGCAGCCGCCCCAGCCGTGGGAGTTCCGCACCAAGCCCGCCTGGCAGAGGCTGCTCGTCATGCTGGCCGGAGTGATAGTCAACTTCCTCGTGGCCCTCATCATCTACTCCATGATACTCTTCGTATGGGGCAGCAGCTACATCCCCATCCGCGATATGAAGATGGGCTTCACCTACAACGAGCAGGCGCAGGCCATCGGTTTCCGCCAGGGCGACATACCCGTCAGCGCCGACGGCGAAACCTTCCGCGACTACAACACCGACGTGCTGCGCTCCATCAGCAACGCCCACCAAGTCAACGTGCTGCGCCAGGGCCGCGAGGTTACCATAAGCATGCCCGAAGGCGGACAGAGCCTGCTCGAGATGCTGCAGGGCGACCGTCCCTTCATTGCTCCCTATCTGCCCAGCGTAATCGACACCGTGTTGCCCGACAGCCCCGCCTCTAAGGCCGGCATCAGCAGGGGCGACCGCATCCTGTCATTCAATGGCCACCCCATCGACTCCTGGACCGATTACGATGAGCAGATCCATATCCTCAGCCGCAGCCTTGAGGGAGCCACCACCAACGACTCCCTGCGCAAGCGCACCGTCAGCATAGTCGTTCAGAAGGCGGCCAAACCCGACACCCTGAAGATCCTCCTCAACAGTGAGCTCCAGATGGGCATCGGCAAGACCTACGCCCTTCGCTACTACAAGCCGGTCAACAAGGAGTACGGCCTGCTGGAGAGCATACCCGCAGGCTTCAGCTACGGAGTCAACGTCTTCTGCGGCTACGTCAGCGACCTCAAATACCTCTTCACCAAGGAGGGAGCCAAGAGCGTAGGCTCCTTCGGCGCCATCGGCAGCATGTTTCCCGCCAGCTGGGACTGGCAGCGCTTCTGGGAGCTCACCGCCTTCATCAGCATCATACTCGCCTTTATGAACGTGCTGCCCATACCCGCCCTTGACGGCGGCCACGCCCTGTTCCTGCTGCTGGAAATAGTCTTCCGCCGTAAGTTCAGCCTCAAGTTTCAGGAGCGCGCACAGATGATAGGCATGTTCCTCCTACTCGCCCTTATGATATACGCCATCGGCAACGACATCTTCCGCTTCCTGCTATAGCAGACAAATGGGAAGCAGAGGCAGGGGTAGTCCCCACCACTTTTAGCCCTTCAACTTTTCAATTCTTCAACTCTTTAATCTTTATGCATACATCCCGCCTCCTACTGTTACCATCCCTCATCCTCCTGCTGCTTTCAGCCACTGCGGCACAGGCTGCGGCAGACAAGATGCTGCGCATCAGCACCGACAATACCGACCTCATACTCCACGTAGTAAGTGACGGCCGCATTTACCAAACCTACTTCGGTGAGCGCCTCGCCGACCCCGCCACACTCAACTACGGCCCCAATCACCAAGAGGTCTATCAGGGCGCAGGCTACGACGACTATTTCGAGCCCGCCTTGGGCATCATCCACAACGACGGAACCCGCTGCACCGTCCTTACCTATGCCGGCGATGAGCAGAAATCCATACCCGGCGGCACCGAGACCATCGTGCGCCTCAAGGACGAGGTCTATCCCTTGGAGGTGACGCTCCACTATCAGGCCTACGCCAAAGAGAACGTCATCAAGACGTGGAGCGAGATAGTGCATCACGAGAAAAAGCCTGTCACCCTCTTCCAGTTTGCCAGCGCCATGCTATATTTTGAGAGTGACCACTATTTCCTCACCCAGTACAACGGCGACTGGGCCACCGAGGGCATCACCCACACCCAAGAGCTTTTCTTCGGCAAGAAAATCATCGACTCCAAGCTCGGCAGCCGCTCGGCCATGTATGTCAGCCCTTACTTTGAGCTGGGCATCGGCTCCCCAGCCTCCGAGAATAACGGCGAGATGCTCCTCGGCACCCTGGGATGGACAGGCAACTTCCGCTTTACCTTCGAGGTGGACAATAAAGGCGTGCTACGTCTGGTGCCCGGCATCAATCCCTTCACCTCCGACTATGAGCTCCGCCCAGGCGACATCTTCACCACTCCCGAGTTTATCTTCACCCGCTCCTCTCAGGGTGAGGGCCAAGCCTCGCGACAGATACACCGCTGGGCACGCCGCTGGCAGGTAATGGACGGCGAGGGCGACCGCTTCACCCTGCTCAACAACTGGGAGAACACCTACTTCTCCTTCGACGAGTCAATACTGAGCAACTGCATGCGCGAGGCCAAGAAGCTTGGCGTAGACCTCTTCCTTCTTGACGACGGATGGTTTGGCAACAAGCATCCACGCAACAATGACCGCGCAGGCCTCGGCGACTGGCAGGCCATGCAGAGCAAACTACCTCACGGTGTGCCTGGCCTGGTGGACTCCGCCCGTGCCGCCGGCGTGAAATTCGGCATATGGATAGAACCCGAAATGGTCAATCCCAAAAGTGAGCTTTATGAGCAGCATCCCGAGTGGGTCATCCAGCTACCAAACCGCAAGACATACTACTACCGCAACCAACTCGTGCTTGACCTCTGTAATCCCAAGGTGCAAGACTTCGTTTTCTCCGTGCCCGACCAGCTGCTTAGACAGAATCCAGAAATCCAGCTCTTCAAGTGGGACTGCAACTCAATGATTACCAATGCCTACTCGCCTTACCTCAAGGAGAGGCAAGGCAATATGTACATCGATTTCACTCGCGGACTTTACAATGTACTGCACCGGCTTCATGAAGCACACCCCCAAGCCCACATGATGCTCTGTTCTGGCGGCGGTGGACGCTGCGACTACGAGGCTCTCAAATACTTTACCGAGTTCTGGCCCTCCGACAACACCGACCCCGTTGAGCGCATCTATATGCAATGGGCTTACAGCCACTGTTTCCCCTCCAAGGTGCTCTGCGCCCACGTTACCAACTGGAACTCGCAAACCTCCATCAAATTCCGCGTTGACGTGGCTTCCATGTGCAAGCTCGGCTTCGACATAGGCCTTAAGCGCATGAGCCAGCAAGACCAGCAGTTCTGCCACGAGGCCATCTACAACTTCAACAGGCTCAAGCCCCTAATCCTCGACGGCGACCAGTATCGCCTCATCTCCCCATTGGAGACCGACCACATGGCTGTAATGTACGTGGGCACCCCTGCACCGCCCTCAGAGGATAATATCGAAAAAGAGCCGGCAGCCGTAGTCTTCGCCTACAATATCAATCCGCGTTATGGCGAAGCCACACAGCCGGTACGTCTGCAGGGCCTCGACGCACAGAACCGCTATCTTGTCAGAGAGATAAATCTCATGCCCGGACAGCAGAGCCGCCTCTCCTGCCACGACAAGGTCTATAGCGGCGACCACCTGATGAAAGTTGGCCTGCCTATACTCTCCAAACGCCGCTTCACCAGCACAGTCCTTCAGCTGACTACCGTGGACTAGACCAACATAAAGCTGAAGCCTGGATTATGTCCATCACACGCAACTAGCTTCCATATATAAGTTGCTCCCTATATTAATATTGCAATATTTGTAGCTTTTTTAGTCACTTTTTACAAAAAAATGCTGCAAATGTTGCAAAGTATGTCTCTAAGAAAAGACGAACCTCGCAGAAAACAGCAATTATTGCGCAGAGGTTTCACCTTATTGCGAGAAGATCAAACCTTATTGCGAGAAGAATTTTTTTAATCGCGCAGAGATAGTCAGTTTCGACGCGATTAGATTTGATTTCGGCGCGATTAGATTCGGGCTCGGCGCGATTAGATTTTGCTTCGACAGGCTCAGCATAAATTTCAACGGGCTCAACATAGATTTCGGCATGCTCAGCATATTTTTCCGGGCTTTCATTCCCTCTGTGTGCATCAGTTCTCACCCCTCTGAAAATCATCAGAAATGGGGATTGTGCATGTGGGATTGTTGTCGTAACTTTGCCGACGTAAATTCTCTATATCGTATGAAGCTATGAAAATCTGGCCAAATGTTCAAATTATGTTGCTCGCCTCGTGCCTCCTCTGCCCGGGGGCAATAGCGGGCATGGTGGATGCCGACACGGCACACGCCGTTGACCTGGAGGATGTGGTGGTCATCGCCTCGCCCAAAGAGCAGGGCAAACTGCGCATGCAGCCTGCATCAGTAACCCTGCTGGGCAGGCAGGACATGATGCGCCACGGCATCGCCTCACTCAAAGATGCAAGCACCGTGGCTGCCAACCTCTTCATGCCTGACTACGGCTCACGGCTCACCTCGGCAGTGTATATCCGCGGCGTCGGCTCCAGAATCAACACCCCTGCCGTAGGCCTGTACGTGGACAACGTGCCCTACTTCGACAAGAGCGCCTTCGACTTCCCCTTCTACGACATAGAGCGCATCGACATCCTGCGCGGACCGCAGGGCACTCTCTACGGCCGCAACTCCATGGGTGGTCTCATAAGGGTTAACACCAAGAACCCCTTCAACTACCAAGGCACCGACCTCAAGATGAGCCTCGCCACCGCCAACTGGCAACGACGCGTCTCCATCACCCACTATCACCGCATAAGCGACAAACTGGCTTTCAGCGCCGGCGGCTACTATGACGGCAGCAGCGGACTGTGGCACAATGATTTCCGCCATGAGAGACAGGACAAGGTGGAAAGCGGAGGAGGGCGCCTGCGCGGTATCATTAAGCCCTCCCGCAACCTCAAGATGGACCTCTCGGTGGCCTACGACTATACGAATGAGGGCGGTTACCCCTACTACTACCTGGGCGCCGTGGAGGGCGAGGAGGCCTACCCCGACAATATAGGCCGCATCACAAGCAACGAGAAGAGCGGCTACCGCCGGGGGATGCTCAACGCCGGCCTCAACATCGAGTGGCAGGGCAAGGGCTTCGTGATGAATGCCGTAACAGGACTGCAGCGCCTGCAGGACCGCATGCTGATGGACCAGGACTTCCTCAGCGACTCCATCTACCTGCTTGAGCAGCGGCAGCGACTCACCATGCTGAGCGAGGAAATCACCTTCAAGAGCAAGGGGCACCGCACTTGGGAATGGATCACAGGCCTGAGCATGAGCAGGCAGTGGCTTACCACCCATAGCCCCGTGACCTTCCACCGCAACGGCCTCAGCTTCCTGGAGCAGACTATCAACGGCTACCTTGACCAAGCGCACCAAAGCAGCGGCGCTCCGCAGATGGACGTACGGTTCAACAGTACAAAAATGCCTACCGTCAACGACTTCAGCAGTCCTGTTTTCAATGCCGCCGTGTTCCATCAGTCAACAGTCAACTTCACTGACCGCCTCGCCGCCAGCCTCGGCGTACGCCTGGACTATGAGCACAACAGCCTCACCTATCTGTCGGAGGCCGGAGTGAACTATGATTTCCTTATTATGGGGCGCAGCATGCCGCAATATCAGAACCTTACCGTGCAGCCGCAGTACAAGGGCAAACTGAAGGACAACAACCTTGAGGTGCTGCCCAAGGCTACCGTGACGTGGAAAATCGGAAAGAACCGCACTGACGGGGGAATACTCTATCTCTCAGCCGCCAAGGGACACCGCTCCGGTGGCTACAACATCCAGATGTTCTCCGACATGCTGCAAAGCGGAATGCGCACCAAGATGATGAACGACCTGCGCCCCACCCACGCTGAAACGGCAGAAGACGACATCAAGGGTACCGTAAGCTACAAGCCTGAGTTCAGCTGGACCTACGAGGCCGGCACCAAGCTCAGCCTGCCAGACCGACGGCTTACCATCGACGCAGCCCTCTTCCTTACCACCGTGAGAGACCAGCAGATAGCCCGCTTCTCCGACAACGGATTTGGCCGTATGATGGTCAACGCCGGACGCAGCCGCAGCTGGGGCGCCGAGCTGAGCCTAAGATATACCCCCACCGAGCGCATCTACACATGGGCCGACTATGGGTTCACACGCGCCACCTTCACCAAATATGACGACGGCTCCGGCCAAGACTATACCCACAACTATGTGCCCTTCATTCCGCGCCATACCCTGAGCGCCGGCCTCGACTGGAAGGCCGTGGACTGCTCAAACCTCAAATCTCAAACCTCAAACCTCAAGCCTCTTTCCCTCACCCTCGGCGTTAACACGCTGGCTACAGGCCGCATCTACTGGGATGAGGCTAACAGCACAAGCCAGGCCATCTATTTCACCTTCGGGGCTCACGCACTGCTGAACTTCGGCAAATGCAGCATCAATCTATGGGGGCGCAACCTGCTAGACAAGCACTACCATACATTCTACTTCCATTCCATGAACCGCGCATACGCCCAGAAGGGCCGCCCGTTGCAGGTGGGAGTAGATCTCAACTTTAATTTCTAAAATTAGGAATTAGAAATTAGGAATTAGGAATGCCGAAGACATCGCGAGCAGTTCGCCAGTGGTCGCGCCTGGCGCGGGCTGGCAAAAAAAGAACTGCGAGAGCGAAGCGGCAATGCCGAAGGCATCGCAAAGACTTTCGTTGGCTGTCGGCGAAGCCGGTACCAACATACAGAGAAAGTCTGAGAGCGAAGCGGCAATGCCGAAGGCATACAAATCTTAACGGGACTTCGCAAAAATTTCTAATTCCTAATTTCTAATTCCTAATTTACCCAAGAGGTTTCTTCTTCGGCGTATTAAAATAGCTGCGTTGGCGCTGCTTGTCAGCAGGAGAATGGGCAGAGCTGACAGGCTTAAGTGTGTAGGGATGGAATCCTGTATACCAGGCAGTGGTACTGACTGTCATAGGCGTAGGAGTAAAGTCCTGCACCTGTTCCAAGCGTAGGCCCAGGGCATGGGTCTTGCGGGCAAGGGCAGCCATGTCGCGCTCCGTACACCCAGGATGAGAGGAAATGAAATAAGGCACTATCTGATAAGGCAGACGGTAACGGCGGCACACTTGGTCAAATATTTCCTTGAATTTATAATAAAGATCAAAGGACGGCTTACGCATCAGGCGCAGCACATGATCTTCGGTATGCTCCGGTGCCACCTTAAGGCGACCCGACACATGATTTCTTATCAACTCTTCGGCATATTCACGCGCAGCAACATCACGGTCGAGGAGAAGATCATAGCGGACTCCGCTACCTATGAAACTCTTCTTTATGCCGGGTACAGCATCCACAGCACGATAGAGGTCAAGCAGCGGCTGATGATCCGTGTTGAGGTTACGGCAGATAGAAGGATGAATACACGAGGGGCGCTTGCAGTGCTGGCAGAGGCTCTTGTCACGGCCGCCCATCATATACATATTGGCCGACGGGCCGCCAAGGTCGCTAAGGTAGCCCTTGAAGTCAGGCATCCGCGTTATCTGCCTGACCTCGCGAAGAATACTCTCCTTAGATCGGCTCATGATGAACTTGCCCTGATGGGCAGAGATGGTGCAGAAAGCACATCCTCCGAAGCATCCGCGGTGGATACATACGGAATGCCGTATCATCTCGTAGGCAGGTATGCGCTTGCCCCTGTACTTGGGATGCGGCAGCCGGGTGTAAGGCAGATCGAAGGAGCGGTCAATCTCCTTAGTAGTCATCGGCGGGAACGGCGGCTCCACCAACGCCCACACTCCCTTGGACTGCTCCTGCACAATACGGCATGGCTGCAAACTGTTGCTTTCCTCCTCAATGTGTCGGAAATTCTCAGCGTGCTTGCGACGGTCGGCAAGGCAGTCGGCATAGGAGTGAAGGAAAATGGTATTATTTGAACTTTCCTCTTTATCAGCCAATCTTACCGTCTGACGTATGGGATACTTTGACAGCAGCTGGTGCAGATCGGCAGCGGAGGCTTGAGCCTCCTCACGGCCATGCAGCAGCTTTTCGTCTATCAGCCGAACGAGAGCCGTGTTGGGCTGTTCACCCATACCATAAGTGATGAGATCAGCACCCGAATCCACGAGGATGGAAGGTCGTAAGCGCTCCTGCCAATAGTCGTAGTGTACCACTCGACGCATTGAGGCCTCAATGCCGCCCAGCACTACGGGGGCATCAGGCCATAACTGCTTAAGAATCTTGGTATAGACAATAGTGGGGTACTCGGGGCGCTTGTCATGGCGACCGTCGGGACTATAGGCATCCTCCGACCTTAGGCGACGGGCGGCGGTATATTTATTAACCATTGAGTCCATGGCTCCGGGCGACACTCCAAAGAAATAGCGGGGCCTGCCCAGCTTGCGGAAGTCGCGGAAGTCACCATGCCAGTCAGGCTGTGGCACAATGGCCACCCTAAGACCTAGACTCTCAAGAAGCCTGCCGATAACTGCCGCCCCGAAAGCGGGGTGGTCAACGTAGGCATCGGCACTGAAAAGGATGACATCAAGTTGCTGCCAGCCGCGCTGCTCTACTTCTTTTCTTGTGGTCGGTAGGAATTGCAAGAATTATAATTTAAAAATTAGGAATTAGAAATTAGTAATTAGAAATTGCCTGGTCCTAGTCAACGGGACTCCGCAGGATTCCTAATTTCTAATTCCTAATTCCTAATTAACAATATTTTCTACGGTTTACTTCTCCTGGAGTATCTTCTGCATCTGTACCTTGAAAGCACGGCTTCCGACACCGCTGGGGCCTACTATGGCGGTATAGATGGCCACAACGTCGGCAGAGTTGACGTCGCCGTCACCGTTCACATCGGCAGCACTGGCAGTGAAGCCAGAAGCTTCGCCGTTGATGATAAAGGCATAGACGGCAACCACGTCAGCAGTGTTAACGTCTCCGTTGCCGTCAACGTCGGCAGGATTGCCGATAGCACGGAGGCCAGTTAACACGAGAGTCCTGGCGGTCTCGACGTCCTCAACAGCACCCTTGTAGGTCTGCGGGTCGATGACACCGGTCTGTGCGCCAATGCCTACACCGTCGTCAGCCACTACATACTTGCGGCCGGTAGAGAAAGCCGTCTTGGCAGGGAAGCCGGCACCGTGCAGGCAACCGGAGATACCATTGCCATTGATGGGTGCGCTGACCACCTCTGTGGGGAATGGAATAACGAGCTCATAGGGATCGCTGTCGCCTTCGCCCTCGGGGTCACCAATCCAGATGATGCAGGGCTCGCCGGCAGCAAACTCTTCCTTGTCGTAGAGCTCGATGGTAGTCTCATCGGTATCAGCATCGTAGGTCATGCTCTTAACAGCATAGGTGTGGACGTCATCGTTGAGCTCAGCCACACTTACAAGGTTGAACGGAACACACATAACGTCGGTGAAGTTGTAGAGCACGCTGGAGTAAACAATCATGTCGGCCTTGTCCTCCACTGTGGAGAAAGTCCAGGAAGAAGCGGAGTTGAAGCCACCGTCGTCGTAGCAAACCACGGTGTTGCCGTCGCCCTTAGCGTGGAGCTGCAGGGTGTTGCCATTGCCGGCAGGGATGAGTTCAAACTGGCCGCCGCCGAGGAATCCCACCTTGTAGGGCACACCAGTGTAGCTGACCTTGACAGTAGCCTCTGCACCGTTGGTGTCGCCCATGTAGAAGCCGTTGCCGAGGTTCTGCACATAGTAACTGTCGGAACCCTCGATGGGCACAAAGCGCCACATGGCATAGGGATTGTAGATATAGCCCATGGTGCCTTCCTCGTTGAGGCCCCATTTAAGGGCATCATTCTCGCCTGTGCCGGAGGCGTAGATTACATTGTCAATGCAGCGTGCGTCATCCTCGCCGGGGTCACCCTCGCGGTAGACGGCAGTTGACACGATGTAGTACCATGTGTTAGGCTCAATGCCCTTGATGGTCTTGACAAAGGCTTCGTTGGCCTCAGTCATTTTCTTGGTGGCGGCATCAACGTCGGCCTTGACGAGCGGGTCGGCAAAGGCAGCTGTCTTAACCTCGTTGAGCACGCTCTGCAGGGCGTCGATGGCCTCCTGGGTGGTCTGGCCAAGCTCATCGCCAACCTCGGTATTGGCAATCAGGTTCTCAGCATAGGCAATGGCAGTGTTGAGGGCCACGGTGTCTATATAGAGTTCCTTCACTGCATCAATGGCTGCACGAAGCTTGTCGATATCCTCCTGAGTAGTGGTGCCTTCGGCCAGCACACCTTCAGCCTCGCCTGTAGCGGTGGCCATGTTGTCAACAGCCTCCTTCATGCCATCCATGTAGTAGTACTGCGAGTGCTCTGTGTCGAGGGACATGCCATAGACCTGAAGCTCGCCGAGGCAGAAGAAGGGGTGCTCGAAGCCGCCGGAGCGGTTCTCGTGGGTCTTCTTGACGGTGAAGCGCAGATAGCGATAATCCTTGCCGAGGTCAATGATGGGAGTATATTGATAGCGTATGTTCTCCCAGGTGAGGTTGATGGTGCAGATGGAGTCCATCACCTCGGTGCCGGCATAGGTGCCGGTGGTGTCGTTGGTGGCATAGATGGCAATCTCCTCGGGAGCATCGGCAGTGCCGTAGGCACCGGAACGGAGGGCCAGCAGGGCCTGGAATCCGCTCACACTGTTGTCCAGCAGGTCAACCTGCAGATAGTTGAACGCATGAGGATCGGTATGATAGGAAGAGTGGAAGAACTTGTCACCGCTCAGATCGCCGTCAATGAGCGAGGCATAGGTGCCCTCTGACTCATCCTTGGCGTTGGAAATAATCTGTCCCTGAGTGGGGTCGTCGTCGTCAACCTTGGTGATGAGCTTGTCGGTCTTGATATAGCTGATGGTCTTGTCGCGGAGCTCATAGGCCTCCTCTATCAGCGCGGCAATCTCGTCGTTGAGCGCGAGCTGGGCCTTAACGGCTGCGAGCTCGTCAAGGCGGCTCTCGTCCACATAGCGCAGATACCATGTTGAGATACCGTTGAGATCATTGCCATTGTAGGTCACTATGTCACCCTTCTTGCCGGAGCCGGAGCCGTGGCCCTCGGGGTGGTAGGATATGTCGCAGAATGTGTTTGCAATCAGCCACTGCAGCGAGCCGATGGGGGTGATGGTCTGCTCGGTGAGAGGATCAGCCGAGAGGAGTACCTTCTGACTGGCCTGTGCGCTAGAGGAGGACTTGATGTACTTCTCGTTGGAGTAGCTCTGGATGGTATATATATTTTTCCCCTTGGGCACAATATGGAAAACCTCGGTGGGGTCATTCTCGCTGAACGTCTTCCAGGTCAGCTTGTTGCCGTCAACGCTCATAGCTTTCTCCTCCGACTGCTTAACAAGGAAGTCGGGGTAGGCGCTCACGATATAGTAGTAGCCGTCGACAAGAGGGTTGAACGACTTGTCGAGGTCCTCACGGAGACTCTTGAGGTTCTCAAGGGCCTCAGCGTACTCCTCTTCGCTATAGTCGCCCTCCAACATCATCATGGCGTTGATAAGGGCAGTCTCAAAGGTTTCCACCTTGTCAGCAGGATAAGTGCCGGGGGTTGTACCGGCCTCATAGGATATGCCGCTCTCACTGATGAGGTCGATATAGACCTTCAGCTCAGTGTAGGATGAGGGATGCTCAAAGTCAGACTTGCTCATCACAATGGCACCGCACCATGTAGAAGAAAAGTTATCCTTATACTCGTCGGGCACCACTACCGTGGCTCCGGCGGTCAGGGGACTGTTGTCCACGCTGGGAGCCTCACTGGTGTTGAGGTATACGGTCTGCAGCATGGGGGTGCTGCGGAATACGTCGATACGAATGCGTGTAAGCGTGGAGGGCAGGGTAATCTCATAGAGCTCAGAGCAGTTCTTGAACATCGAGTTGCCTATGTCGGAGATACCCTCGGGAATCTGAATGGTCTGCAGTTTGGAACATCCGGCAAACGACCACTCGCCAAGTTTGTAAGACTGCTCAGGCATCACGATGGTGTGCAGGTTTTCGCAGTTCTCAAATGTTGCTACACCCTCAAAGTCCACCGACTTGCCCTTAAACGTCACCGACTCAAGGTCGTGATTATCGCGGAAGCAGCGGTCGGACACTGCGGTAATATCGTAGAAGGCGCCGTCCACCTCAATGTACTCTGGTATAACCACTTCACCTGAGTAGGTGCCTTTTACTACAGTCGCGGTACCTTCGCCTAAGGCGTAGTCTATACCGTCAACCGTAACATTCTGGGCCTTGACAAGGCCTGTGCCGCACAATAACATCAGCATGATGGCGGCAAAAGATAGCAATTGTCTTTTCATTACAATATTAATAAAATAAGGTTATATTATTTTTGCAAAATCTTGTGATGGTTGCGGATATAGATGCCACCCTTCACGGTGCCACTGACCTTGCGGCCCTGCAGGTCGTAGGTAGATTGACCATTGACCATTGACTCCTGACTCTCGGCTCTTGACTCTTGACCTACTATTCCCGTTATGTCCTCCTCATTGAAGGTATAATTGGCCAGGCTGGGCATATCGTCGGAGAGGGGCAGATAGACCTGGTTGGCGTTGACCACTGCTATGGCAGGCTTCTTCATCACGGGCTTGCCGCTGGCGGTGGCCAGAGTCATGAAGGTACCCTTGGCCAGCGATGTATTGCGGAAGAATACGCCCTTGAGTAGATTGCCCTCCTTGGCAGGCACGTCGGCGCCCGACACTTCTACGGTTACCTTTTGATAGTTGTCGCCAACAATGATGGCACCGGTGCGGGCCGGTATAGTGTCACCCAGGCTGATAAGCTGCAGGGTGCCGTCGCTGTTCACTCCACTCACTCCGTAGGCATTGACATTACCAGGCAGAATGATAGTGTAATCAAAGAATACCGAAGTAACGCCCACCGAGTTGAGCGAGAAGCTGGCCGTCTGGGCAGGCTCCACGTACCATGTGCTGCCCGCTGCTTCGGGCGCAGCACTCTTGATAGGCGAGTTAGCGCCGTTAACTACGGCAGCGGCAAACTCTGAGGCGGCAATGTAGTTCTTACCCCACGAGGGCTGACTGAGGGTGAAGATGCCGCCAAGGTTGTAGTTGGACGTCGAGCTGATGGTCTCGCCCACGCGGTTACCCATAGGCTTGAGGGTTACGCCCTGCGACGAGATGGTGTAGCCATCGTTTTTCTTCTCAAATCGCCATATCTGGTCAGGCCCCTTGCTGTCGGCTTTTGCATAGATACGCAGAGCTTCGTCGGCAGAGATATACGGTGTGGAGGCCAGACTCTCGTCTGTCGAGGCAAAGCGGTAGACAGTATTGTCGGGGTCAAACTCCAGCACGTCCACGTTCTCCACGGCCTCAATGAAAGCCATGGGGTCGGAATCGGCATTGTCGTAGGCAGTCTGCAAAGCCTCGCGGGCCTCCTCGCTAGTGAATCCGCCCACTACTCCCACGGGGGCATTGAGCATCTCCCCGATGCCAGCCTTGTAAAGGGCCAGCTTGTCACCGGGCTCGGTGTACTGACGCAGCGAGTCGGCCACAGCCACAGGCTGAATCATACGGAAGTTGTCATAAACGTAGAAGAAATTGCGGTTGGATGTTCTGCTGTCGAGGGTGAGCAGCTCAGCTGTAGTGGGGTCGAAGCCGATGATTTCCTTGGTATCCTCCACGCTGATATAGAATCCCTTACCCCACTGTCTGGGCAGCAGAGCCTGAGGCTCATCGCTCAGTCCGCCCTCTGCCTTAGTGTTGAGGAATTTCTTCGCGCCGATATTATAAAGGTAGTAAGCCGTAAATGGCTCATCGTGCATCACCTGCCAGTTGCAGTAGGGGTCGTCCATCACAGCCTTGTCCTGATACTGGGCGAGAGCGCCGTCAATGGTGGCACCCTTGCTGGTCAGCTTGCCGTCGGCCGTAGCAGCCAGAGCACCCTGGCCGTTCATGCCCGGCATATAGTAGGCGTGCTCCTGTGCCAGATTGATGCGGTTGTTGACCAGATAGGTACGCAGGAATGAGCTCTTGCGGCTCACGTCTTGCAGGGCTGTTGCCAGAGCCTGCGCGTCGGTGCAGGTGCCGTCAGCATAGACAGCCTTAAGCTCCTGCAGGTCGCTCTCGGGATAGTTGTCGGGGGTGCCGGCCTTATCCAGCAGTTCCTTGGCCAGGGCCTTCACGCCGTCCAGGTCAAACTCGCCCCTCATGGTTATCTCGTTGATGCGCAATGACTTGTTGGAGGTGTATTTATGGTGGAACATCATGCGCAGATACTTTGTCTTGAGCGGCTTGGGCAATGTCACGTCAATGCGGTCAAGGCAGCGCACCTCCAGGCTGTCGTAGGCCAGCGTCCAGTTCTCGCCGTCGTCGCTGGTATAGAAATCCACAAAGTGGGCACGTGTGTCATACTGCGTTGACCAATAGAGTTCAAAGCTGCTGAAGGTCTGCTCCGTGTCGGCTTCCAGGGCCAGATAGGCTGGATAGGTCGAGGTGTACCAATAGGTTGTCTTATTGGCGTCAATGACGCTCGGCGCCGAGCTGGGCGTGCTGGTCTGGTCGTTCATAACGCGCCATGCCGTTACGTGCTCAGCGCAGGCGTTGATGCGTTCGTTGAGATTATAGTAGTCGTCGTAGGCCAGAGTCTCGTTCACCCTACGGTTGAGGATGTCAATCTGGATTGTGTCCACAAAACTCATGTCTTTAGCCAGGGGCACCACCTCAGCGCTGTCGTGCCAGTGGACGTAGCCGCCCATATCCATGCGGAAGCAGTTGTCGTAGAGCGATGTGGCGCCGCGTCCGATGTCGGTATGGTATCGGCGGTCCTTGTCACCATTATCGTCATAGCCGTGCACCAGCTGATTGCAGTTATACCACTTGCCGCTGGCTGCCGAGCGCATGGCGGGGTGGCGGTGATAGACGGTGTGCATCTTGTTGCCTGCATAGCTGGTAAAGGGCTCGATGAAGTCATACCATCCGCTCACGTTGCGGCAGATGCCGGCAGCGCGGATGCTGGCCATATAGCGCCACTCGGGCATGGTGTCAACCTTATACCACGCCGTGGTGACGGTGTATCCGTAGTTAAACGTGGAGTCGCGCCCATTGCGGTCCTTCACGGTTACGGGAGTGGTCATCGGGCGGAAGTTCACCAGGAACTGTATCCAGTGGTCGTCTCTCCACCACTTGGGGTCATCCTTAAACATCACCGAGGCACTCGATCCCTCGCCGCCGGCATGGGTGTGGACGGCATCAAGGTGGCCGTCGAGCACCTTCGACTGCAGATACTCAGCCAGGTTGGGATCCTCATCCATATTGGCGGCATCCCACACTGAGAAGAGGGTGCTCCTCACGAAGTCGTTGTCGCCGACGGCATAGTTGGTCTGCATGCCCATGTATCCGGTAGGCGTGCCCACCATCATGTAGTAGGTGCCCGGGAAGTTTCGGTCACTGTTCACCCTGCCCTCCACATAGATCCAGTCGTAGGCATCGCCCTCCGGAGCCTCGGGGTGGGTGCTGTGCCAAGGACTCATAAATGCCGACGTGCCGCCGAAGTTGCGCGGAATCAGCACGGGCAACTCGCTCTCGCGGTAGTAGTTGAAATAGTTGATGGACTGCAGGGCTCCCCAGTCGTCGCATCGCAGCTCTATGCGGTAGAAATCGTCGGTGGGGAAGTTGATGTCAGGAAACAGCACGCTGGTCCTCTCCGTGGAGGCCAGCTCGGTGTTGCCGAACTCTCCGTTGTAGAGCACCTGCCCCGAGTGGGGGTGCACCACCCTCACCTTGACCTTGGCGAACTTGGCGTACTTGTTCTTCCACACCACGTCGGCCTTCACATGGCCGTTGGGTATGCGGTAGTGGTAGGCTAGGATCATATCCTGCACAGTGGGCATCGAGCTCATGATACCCTCTGTGGTGCGTGCGTCATACCATTTGGTATCCGTCTCACGATATACGTCGGGATCAACGGTCACGCCCTTCACAGGCACCTCGCGGTAGCAGTAGTAGCCCCACATCTTATCGGGCTCGGAAGCGTTCTTATAGTTTTGACCGTCAACCGTCGACCACTGACCACTGATCATCAGGGCGAGCATAGCAAGGAGAAGAAACCTTTTCATTATTTCACAGTTTGAGAAGTTACTATTTACTAAACAATTATGCCAAAATTACGCAAATAGTCGCAACCTGCCAAGAAATGAGAGTCTAAAAGTGTCAATCAACCTTTTTTCGGTAAAAAATGTTGACAAAATTATACTACTGGCAACGCAGCTGACCAAAAAACTGCGGCAGATGGAAGTTTGGCCTCTCCCACTCGATAGGAGCCCACGAAAGGAAATGAGGCGTACGCAATTCATCGCCGCACTTATAGAAATTTCCTCGCATCTGCGTCCCAGCCTCTGGGCGGAAAGCGTGCCTCCAATAGCAGGCGAACGGCACAATCAGCGCCACCTCCCAGGGACCCTCGGTCTCGCGCTCTGCAAAGGGACTGCGGCCCAGCGAAGCCCATCGGCCAATGCCGGCCGTAACGTCATAAGCAGCTCTCGACTTATTGCCATCGGCATCATGATAGCCGAGCAGCACAGTGCCAATGCAGTTGCACTCCAAATTATAGTAGCTGCCATCCTCAGGACACGGCGACAAAAACATCTCCATGCATGAGTCGGTCCACACTTTGCCGTCATCTGCACCGTACTTCGCCCTGACGGTCAGCTCGCTCGCACGGTAATGCACCAGGAAAGCCTCGTCAGTGTATGCGATGCGGAACTCTGCCTTGGGCACATAGGGATAGTCATGCTGCCAACAGCAGCAACCGATGGTGTTCCACCCCACGCCGTTCTCATCCAGCAGCCTGGGCACTTGCTGAGCATCACGCCCAACAGCGGCAATGCCGCAAGCATCGCGAAAAGGCTCTTTCGCTGTCGGCGAAGCCGAAGCAAAACTTGCAGGAGCCTTTAAGGGCGAAGAGGCAATCTTCTTCAATGACAAACAAACAGACATTCAAATCCTATTTTTCCTCGCTTTCGGCAGAGAAATTGCTCTCTCTTTCCTACCAAGCTGATTATTTTACCATTACCTTCTTGCCGTTGACGATATAAATACCTTTGCGCAACTGGCTGTTCACTTTGCGGCCCGAAAGGTCGCAGATTGGTTGATTGTTAACATCTAACGTCTCGTCCCGAATCACCGCAACGTCACCGTCTAAGCTCAGGGGGAAGGCGCGGACGCCGGAAGCGGCATTGCCAGCGGTCAACCTGTTCGTCGACATTGCTGCGACAGTTAGAGGCTGCCTTTTCACCACTTCTTCTGGCTGCAAAGTTACCTTTTTTCCGGCAAAATACAGCGAAGTTCCATTTTTAATCGCATTTTCCGGCAAAAAAAACACATCCTTTCAAAAACCAAGCAGAGGCAATAATCCGAACGACACAATTACACCTTCAATCCATAATTTCAACAAACCCAACCACACACTGACAACACCCTATTACCCACCGAAAAAAACTAATTACTCGCTACCGAAATCCAGATGCTCACTATCGAAATCCTGCTGCCTACAACAGAATTCCAACAGCCCACTACCTAAAAACAACTGCCTATAAGCTAAATCCAACTGGGTTCTCAAGAAACACAACTGCGAAGTCAAGAAATATAACTGTGAACTCAAGAAATATAATTGTGAACCAACTAAATACAACTGCGTAGTTATGAAATCTAAATGCGAGCTCACGTCAATTTCTTAGCTAAGACGCAACAATTTCTTAGCTAAGACACTATTGTTTCTTAGTTAAGACACCATTGTTTCTTAGTTAAGAAACTATTGATTCTTATCTAAGAAATTGAAATCTCGACGCGATTAATTTTCTCGCGCTCTGCTTTATATTTTATTTCTACGGTTGCAATTCTTGCGAGCACTGCATAATATTCTCTCCGCTCTGCAAAGAAATTTCCCTTATCAGAGTCCGCCTGGAGAAATGCATTCACCTTCTATTCTTACGCGCATTAACAAATTAGGAGTACAAAATATAGCAGCCTCCGTGTTCTGCAAAGACTGCTATATTTAACAATTATCAGCTATTGATCGTTCTTCTATTGTTTCAGGATTTGCTCGGCGTGTTCCTTGGTTTTGACTTGCTTTCCGGCAAGTATTTGCTCTATCACGCCCTCCTCATTTATTATAAAGGTAGTGCGGATAGTGCCCATTGTCTTCTTGCCGTACATCATCTTCTCGCCCCAGGCGCCCATGGCCTCCAACAGCGTCTTGTCGACATCGGCAATCAGCGGGAAGGGCAGTGCATGCTTCTCCTTAAACTTCACGTGGGAGGCGGCAGAGTCCTTGCTCACTCCGACCACCTCATAGCCGGCACCCTGCAACTCTGCATAGTGGTCGCGCAGACTGCAAGCCTCTGCCGTACATCCGCTAGTGTTGTCCTTCGGATAGAAATACAGCACCAGCTTCCTGCCCTTATAGTCACTAAGACGGATATCCCGTCCCTGCTCATCCTTGCCCAATATCTCAGGGGCTTTGTCTCCTATTTTCATTGTCGTTTGGTTTTTAGTTGACAAGTTAATAATTGCTTCTCGCTGCAAAATTAGAAATACTATTCTGCATATTCAAGAATTCATGAGGGATTATTAAAAAAAGCAGCCCCCGCGCACTGCGAAGGCTGCTATGTTTAACGGTTATCGGTCTTGCTAGTCTTTTGCCTTAGCCTTCAGGAACTCGCGGTTGAGGCGAGCGATGTTGGCGATGGTCTCATTCTTCGGGCATACTGCCTCGCAGGCACGGGTGTTGGTGCAGTTGCCGAAGCCGAGCTCATCCATGCGGGCTACCATGGCCTTGACGCGCTTGGCTGCCTCGGGTTTTCCTTGGGGCAAGAGTGCGAGCTGGCTGACCTTGGAGCTGATGAAGAGCATAGCGGAGCCGTTCTTGCAGGCTGCCACGCATGCGCCGCAGCCGATGCAGGTGGCGCAGTCCATGGCCTCGTCGGCATCTTGCTTGGGGATAAGAATGGCGTTGGCATCCTGGGGCTGGCCAGTACGTACGGAGGTATAACCACCGGCCTGGATAATCTTGTCGAAGGCGGAGCGATCGACCATGCAGTCCTTGATTACGGGGAAGGCAGCAGAACGCCAGGGCTCCACGGTGATGGTGCAGCCGTCCTTAAAGCGGCGCATGTAGAGCTGGCAGGTGGTAGCACCGGTGGCTGTCTTGCCGTGGGGTGTGCCGTTGATATAGAGCGAGCACATACCGCAGATTCCCTCGCGGCAGTCGTGGTCGAAGACGAAGGGCTCCTTGCCCTCCTCTATGAGCTCTTCGTTGAGGATGTCGAGCATCTCGAGGAACGAGGTGTCGTCGGGGATGTTCTTCATCTCGTGGGTATCGAAATGACCCTTATCCTTAGGACCATTCTGCTTCCAATAGCGTATTGTGAATGAAATATTCTTTGCCATAGTTCTGTTGGTTTAAGGGTTAGTTCTTATAGTTACGTGTCTGCACCTTGATAGCCTCATACTCGAGAGGCTCCTTGTGGAGGACAGGGGCTTTCTCGTCGGTTCCCTGATACTCCCAGCAGCCTACGTAGAAGAAGTTCTCGTCATCACGCTTGGCTTCGCCTTCTTCGGTCTGGTGCTCCTCGCGGAAGTGGCCGCCGCATGACTCCTCGCGGTGGAGGGCGTCGGTGGCTACGAGCTCACCCATGGTGATGAAGTCACGGAGGTGGATAGCCTTGTCAAGCTCAGTATTGAGCTCGTCTTTCTTACCTGGCACGAAGAGGTTTTCGTTGAACTCTTTGCGCAGTGCCTTGAGAAGCTTGAGGCCTTCCTCCAGACCTTCCTTGGTGCGACCCATGCCTACATGCTCCCACATGATGTGGCCCAGCTCCTTGTGGATAGAGTCAACAGAGCGCTTGCCCTGGATGCCCATGAGGCGGTCGATCTCGGCATCAACGCTCTTCTCTGCCTCGGCAAACTCGGGCAGGTCGGTACTGACCTTGGGCCATACGGCCTGATCGGAGAGGTAGTTCTGGATGGTGTAGGGCAGTACGAAATATCCGTCGGCCAGACCCTGCATGAGGGCGGAGGCTCCGAGGCGGTTGGCTCCGTGGTCAGAGAAGTTGCACTCACCGATGGCGAAGAGGCCGGGAATGGTGGTCTGCAGTTCATAGTCAACCCAGATACCGCCCATAGTGTAGTGGATGGCGGGGAAGATCATCATTGGCTTGTAGTAGTCGATGCCGTTGACGCTCTGTACGAACTCGCCCGGATTGACATCGGTTATCTCCTCATACATATCAAAGAGGTTGCCATAACGCTGGCGGATCTCATCGATGCCGAGGCGCTGGATGGATTCAGAGAAATCGAGGAATACGGCCAGACCGGTGTTGTTGACGCCATAGCCCTTGTCGCAGCGCTCCTTGGCGGCACGGCTGGCTACGTCGCGGGGCACAAGGTTACCGAAGGCGGGATAGCGACGCTCCAGATAGTAGTCGCGGTCTTCCTCGGGGATGTCCCAGCCCTGCTTGGTGCCGGCCTGCAGTGCCTTGGCATCCTCCAGTTTCTTGGGTACCCAGATGCGGCCGTCGTTGCGGAGCGACTCAGACATAAGGGTAAGCTTAGACTGCTTGTCGCCGTGGACGGGGATGCAGGTGGGGTGTATCTGTACGTAAGAGGGGTTGGCAAACATGGCTCCCTTGCGATAGCAGGCCATAGCGGCGGAGCAGTTGCAGCCCATGGCGTTGGTGGAGAGGAAATAGGTGTTGCCGTAGCCGCCGGTGGCTATCACCACTGCGTTGGCGGTGAAGCGCTCGAGTTTGCCGCTGACGAGGTTGCGGGCGATGATGCCGCGGGCACGGCCGTCGATAATTACTACATCCTCCATCTCATAGCGGGTGAAGAGCTTCACCTTGCCGGCCTCTACCATGCGGCTGAGGGCACTGTAGGCTCCAAGCAGAAGCTGCTGGCCGGTCTGACCCTTGGCATAGAAGGTACGGCTAACCTGGGCACCGCCGAAGGAGCGGTTGGCAAGCATGCCACCATACTCACGGGCAAAAGGCACTCCCTGAGCCACACACTGGTCGATGATATTGTTGCTCACCTCAGCCAGACGATAGACATTGGCCTCACGGGCACGATAGTCACCGCCCTTTACGGTGTCGTAGAAGAGGCGATAGACTGAGTCGCCGTCGTTCTGATAATTCTTAGCTGCATTGATACCGCCCTGCGCTGCGATGGAGTGAGCACGGCGGGGGCTATCCTGGATGCAGAAATTGAGCACGTTGAAGCCCATCTCGCCCAGCGAGGCGGCTGCGCTGGCTCCTGCCAGACCGGTGCCGACCACGATTACATCGAGTTTGAGCTTGTTCTTGGGGTTCACCAACTTCTGGTGAGCCTTATAGTTGGTCCACTTCTCTGATACGGGACCCTCAGGTATTCTGGAATTAAGTTTAGTCATTGTCTTGCTTTTTTATTATAGGAACTATAGATTCTATAGGAACTATATAAGATACTTGAGGAATAAAAACCTAGCAGGCTGAACCGCAGGCGGCAGCCTGGGCACAGCCGTCGCCACAGGCAGCGCTGCACTCACAGCCGAAACCGAGGGCGAAGTAAACCACCACGACGATGAACATAAGGATTACCACTGTACTCCAAACAATACTGATAGCCTTGACGCGCGGAAGCCAGGTCTTGCCACTGGCGCCGAGAGTCTGGAAGGCACTCCACATGCCGTGGCTGAGGTGGAACCACAGAGCCACGAGCCAAACAATGTAAAGCCCAGCGTAAACGGGGCAGCTGAAGGTCTGCACGATGAAAGCATAGCCGTCGGTAGGGGACAGCGGGCCTTCCACTCCTACCAACTCGGCAAACATCATGTTGTACCAGAAGTTGTAGAGGTGTAGCAGCAGACCGAGGCATACGATAATGCCCAGTACAAACATGTTCTTAGACGCCCACTCCACCTTGCCGGCAACGACCTTGGTGCTGACAGCATAGTTGCTGCCACCGCGGGCTTTGCGATTCTGCAAGGTAAGGATGATGGCAAAGATGAAATGCAGGGCAACCAGTGCAGCCAGAGCCGCCGTAGCCACCACAGCATACCAGTTAGCGCCCAGAAAAGCGCAGATGGCATTGTAAGCCTCAGCACTGAACAGGGCAACCACGTTCATGCATGCATGAAACGTAAGGAAGAGAATCAGGGCAAGTCCCGTAACGGACATTACTACCTTCCTTCCAATCGAAGAATTAGTTAACCACATAAAATTAAGTATTAGTATTTTTAAGATTTATCATCACAAATAATGACACGCTCCCGTACTCAAAACAGGGCATAATGCGGTGCGAATTTAGCATTTTTTAGCAATCCCGCCAAACTTTACACCAACAAATACGGAAAAAAAGATGCCAAAAGGGAGATGTGAGGCAAAATATCTGACCTCGCATCTCCCCTCTGACATATCACATTTCACATATCACATAACCATCGCTCCGCTTTGCTGCAATTCAAGAATAGTCTTGCGTGGACGTTTGGCCACCTTTATCTTCAGGGGGGCAGAAGAGCATGACTTCTTGACCTGCTGCGTCTGAGAGCGCCCAAAGGGGAAGAAAGAACCGAAAGGATCAAAGGGATCATTGCTCCTTACCTGCACGCCAAGCACGACATCATACTGCTGGACAGGAAAAGTCAGCTCGCCCAGATCCGAAGGCGTCAAGACATACTGCTCAGCTGCCACGGCATAATAACGCTTGCCCTGATAGACAGCCACATCCTGACTGAGCCTGCGCCCGGGGCGGTAGCGGTGGATGGTGGCATGCTTGACAGAGGGCTGCTTGGTACTCTTGTTTTTTATATTCTCGAAATTGACGTTGGAATAGAGAGTCAAAGTAACTACCACGCTGTCGCCAAGAAAAACCTGATCCTCCCCCTGCGGTAAAGAGGCTACAGCAAAGAGGGTTATCCCGTCGGCGACCTTCTTGTCAGGAGAAGTGGCCTGGGCAACGGAGAGAAGAAAGGCTATATATATAAATAAGGTGACTATTCTTTTCATGGCGTCAGTCTAATTCTGCCAACCACTGTGCCGCATCAGCATCGCTGGGCATTCGCCAGTCGCCACGGGGCGACAGTGAGCAGGATCCCACCTTAGGACCGTCGGGTAGGCAGCTGCGCTTAAACTGCTGTTGGAAGAAACGCCGCAGGAAGGTACGCAACCACTTACGAATGGTGTCGTCATCATACTGCCCGGCAAAGGCCTCATGAGCCAAAAAGGCAATCTTCTTAGGAGCAAAGCCGTGACGGACCATATAATAGAGGAAGAAATCGTGCAATTCATATGGACCTACCAAGTCCTCTGTCTTCTGGGTGATATTATCCTGCTCGTCAGCCGGCAGGAGCTCTGGACTGATGGGCGTGGCGGCAATATCCTCCAGCACCTCACGACAACCCTCGTCGGCCACATTGTGGGCCGTCCATATCACTAGGTGCCTAACTAGAGTTTTGGGCACCGAGGCATTAACTCCGTACATCGACATATGATCGCCATTATAGGTAGCCCATCCAAGAGCCAGCTCGCTAAGGTCGCCGGTGCCTACGACGATGCCATTCATCTGGTTGGCAGCATCCATGAGTATCTGGGTACGCTCACGGGCCTGTGAGTTCTCATAAGTGACGTCACGCTGGGCAGGGTCATAGCCGAGGTCGCGGAAATGCTGATTGCAAGCATCGGCTATGCTTATCTCTCGTATGGTTATTCCCAACACCTTCATAAGATTGGTGGCGTTGGTATAAGTACGGTTGGTGGTGCCGAATCCTGGCATAGTGATACCCACCACACTCTGTCGGGGACGGCCAAGCAAGTCGCAAGCCTTTACGCACACAAGCAGGGCAAGAGTTGAATCAAGCCCACCGCTGATGCCGATGACCAGGGTTTCACAATTGACATGCTCCATCCTCCTGGCTAGTCCCCGAACCTGGATACTAAAAATTTCCTCACATCGGTCATCAAGATGCTTACCCTTAGGAACGAAAGGATGGGCATTGACTATGCGGGTGAGAGTAAAGTTGTCGTAAACCAATGGAGTCTGCACCACATCAACAAAGCTATAGTCTGAGCGAGGCACCAGCGACGCAGAGGTGGAGAAAGTGGTGTTGGTGCGACGCTCTACACGCATTCGCTCCACATCGATTTCACCCACTAGCAACTGCTCTTCAAGAGAGAAGCGCTCTGCCTCACGGAGCAAATGACCGTTTTCGTAAATCATAGCCTTTCCGCCAAACACGAGATCCTGAGTGCTCTCACCATAGCCGCAGCTGGAATATACATAGCCGCTATGAAGACGTGCGCTCTGCTGAGCAAGGAGGCTGTTGAGATAAGTGTCCTTACCTACTATATCATTAGATGCACTGAGATTGAATATCACTTCAGCGCCAGCCAAGGCAAGCTGAGTGCTCGGCGGACAGGGTGACCAGAGATCTTCACAAATCTCTATGCCAAAAGTAAAAGAAGGCGTCTTAAACAGCATGCGGCGATCAACGCTAACCGTCTGACCAGCCAGATACACTGTGGTTGGCGACAACTGTGCTGCCGAATCAAACCAGCGCATCTCATAGAACTCGCGGTAATTGGGAAGGTAGCTCTTAGGCACTACTCCAAGAATTTTACCCTGAGAGACCACTACGGCGCAATTGAGCAGCAGGTCATTGCAGCTGACGGGCATTCCAACGATAGCCACCACATTAAGCTGGCGAGAAGTCTCTACTATACTCATCAGTGCCATCTCAGCCTTGTCCAACAAGAGCTGTGACCCAAAGAGATCCTGGCAGGTATAGGCCGTGATACTCAACTCTGGGAAACATACCACATCAGCCTGAGCCTCGTCGGCTTTGGCCATAAGTTGGCTGATATGAACAGCATTAAATTCACAATTGGCTACTCTCACACTGGGAATGGCTGAAGCCACCCTAACAAATCCGTAGTTCATTTTTCTTTTGGTTGTAAAATTCGAGAGTTTTAATTAAGAATCCCTTGGAATTAAGCCCAGACATGCTACCGAACTTAACTATCCCTTAAAGGGTGATTAGAGGGACTGGGGTGGATTCTCAATAATGGAAGACGCTGCCTCCAAGGAATTCACGGAGAAGCGACGGCTGTGGCGTACCTCCTATATTTATCGGATTAATATAGCGCAACAGTTTAAGCAGGCGAAAAGCCTCACCATACTCCGGCTCATATTCCGGCACCATCTCCAGCAAAGGCATGACCTGAGATTTCAATCCAGCCAATTCATACACCAAAGCGGAGTTGAACATCACGTCCACATCCTCCTGGAATGGAATAATCCATTTCCGTTCGCCTGCCCTTACACTTGGCCATCGCCTAATGGTATCCTTTGCCGAACTGCCACGGAACTGGGCATCTCTCACTATACGGCGCATCAGTCGATTGTCACCGGGAGAGATATAATTGTGGTTGTCAAGCTGTATGGTTGTCAGCGCCGATACATATATCTTATATTTATATAGGTCATCGATGACCTCTGTCAGTTTGGGATTGAGGGCATGGATTCCCTCTATCACCACAATGTCGTGGGGCGACAACTTCAAGTGGTTGCCACTCGGTACACTCTCACCCGTAACAAAATCGTAGCGGGGCAATTCCACATCCTTGCCGTCAAACAACTGCTGCAGATGCTCGGCCAGCAATGGAAGATTAAGGGCATCGATTGTCTCATAGTCATAGTCACCCTTTTCGTCAAGCGGAGTCTGGGAGCGCGGCACGAAGTAATCATCCAATGAAATTGGTACCGGCCTATAACCGCATGTCATCAGCTGCACGCTAAGCCTCTTACTGAAAGTAGTTTTGCCGCTGGACGAGGGACCTGCTACGAGGACCATCTTGATTGTCCTTTTGGCAACGATATCCTCTGCCATATGGCATATTTGGCGCTCCTGGAAAGCCTCCGAAACATTTATTATATCGTTGGTATAACCCTGAGCGCATACCTCATTGAGATCACCGATAGTGCGCACCCCGCCCAATTCGTGCAATCGATGGTGAATCTTAAACACCTCGAACATCTTCTCCTGCTTGATGGCCGGTTTCAGCTTGCCTGGCACAACAGGGTCGGGTAGCCTCAGTAGCAAGCCTTCATAATAATTTTCCAACCCAAAAAGCTTAACATACCCCGTAGAGGGACACAGTGCGCCATAATAGTTATCGGGGTATCCGTCGAGAGTATAATAAGTGGTATAGAGGCGGCCGGTACTCCGCAGAAGTTTAACCTTGCTCATCATGCCAGCTCTCTCGTACATTTCTATCACCTCGTCAGCAGGCTTGCGCTCTTGTACGAAAAGCAAGTCCTGGGCTATTAGTTTGTCCATCTCCTTGCGCACATCGGCTGCATCGATTATTCTGCCATGGGAGTGACGCAAGCATATATAATAGCCGTTAGATATCGGGGCTTCCACACTGACACTGACGCCTTTATATAGATTGCTAACGGCCTTACTCAGAATAAACAATAATGTACGCGTATAGGTTCTCATTCCGAAAGGTGAAGATATGCCACTAAACTCGACGTCTGAGTTGTTGTAAACCCTGACGGTGAGACCTTCAACCCTATTGTTGACCTTTCCCACGACGAATTCCTTCATCTTATCGGGCATAATCTGGCTGCCTATTTCCAAAAGCGAAGAGCCCTCGGCAACCTTATATTTCTTTCCGTCGTTAACACAGCGGATAGTTATCATCTCTTCCATCACTTAAGATTTTCCTGATTATTTATTCTCCTTGGCAGCCTTGCCCTTATAGCGCTTGTTGAGACCATTGATAACCTCGTCGGTTATATTACACTGCGGAGCAGCCAGCAGGATATTGTCGTTACTACGCGAAAGGATATACGTATAGCCAGCAGTCTTGTTGTAGGAGGTGAGGAAATTGTCAATCGAATCATGGAGAGCCTCGTTATATTTGTTCTGTTCTTTTTGGAACTCCTCGGCCAAGTTGTCTTGCAGGCTCTGCAGTTGATTCTGCTTCTTCACCAGCGCTGCCTGGGTCTTAGTGGCCTGATCCTGCGAAATAGTACCGCTCTGAATCTTCTGCTGAAAATCTGCCATCTCCTTCTGGAGGGCAATACCCTTATTGTTAAGCGTATTACTTATGCTGTTGCGCTTCTTCTCCAGCATCTCGCTACAATCAAGGTAATACTGGTACTTAGCCATCAGAGAGTCAAGGTCCACATAGGCAATCGTTACACCCTTATCGTCCGCAGCGGACTCAACCTTAGCTACATCCTTGGGAGCTGCGGTCTTGTCTTTCTTGCACGATGTCATCATCACAGTGCTGCTCATTACAAGAGCAGCAATCATAATTGTCTTTTTCATATTTCTGTTTTTAATTACTTTTCTCTATTCTCAATTATCACTTTTTTGTTGCGTCGCGCCTCCATGTCCTGATGCAACACGCAGTGAATGCCACGGCGTTCCATCTCGCGGTTGCCTTCAATATGAGTGTTTACCACGTTTTTGCGTCCCAGCAACAACCTAACACATAACAAAGCGACCGAAACACCTACAATTACCAATACAAATATAAGTTCTTTAATCATTTTTTTGTATATTCGCAGCGCATAGATAATTCTTTTTGACTGCAAAGATAAGTCTTCGTTAGCCGCAAACGCATGGTCACGCTTTAGCGCGACTACAGTTAGCGCAGGAGAGAGTGCTTTTTTTGCACGGCAAAGATACTCTTTTATTTAATTGAACGCCATAAAGTTTCTGTTATTTAATCTTAATTCAACGTAAAATCACATAAATCTACCGACATTATGACATCAACCACACTCCAACCCAAAGCCGTCTTTGACTGCTTTGCACAGATCAATCAGATTCCCCGCCCCTCCTACAAGGAGCAGCAGATGAGCGCCTTTCTCGTAGATTTCGGCCACAAGCTCGGCCTTGAAACGCTGCAAGACTCCGTGGGCAACGTGCTTATTCGCAAGCCTGCCACCCCGGGCTATGAAAACCTCAAGGCCACAGTGCTGCAAAGCCATATGGATATGGTGTGCGAGAAAGTGGCCGGACTGGACTTCGACTTCACCAAAGACGCTATCCAGACCTACGTTGACGGCGACTGGCTCAGAGCCAAAGGCACCACCCTCGGCGCCGACGACGGCATCGGCGTAGCCATGCAGATGGCCATTCTGCAGGACGACACCATCGAGCACGGTCCACTGGAGTGTCTGTTCACCGTGTGCGAGGAAGAAGGCCTCGTAGGAGCCTTAGGGCTTGAGCCGGGTTTTATGAAGGCTGACTATCTCATCAATCTCGACTCAGAGGATGAGGGTCAGATATTCATCTCCTGCGCAGGCGGTGCCAACACTATCGCCACGTTCCATCCCACCATGGAGCCAGCGCCTGAGGGACAGTATTTCTTCAAGCTGCAGGTCAGCGGCCTCACCGGTGGCCACTCCGGCGACGACATTGTCAAGAAGCGCGCCAACGCCAACAAGCTGCTCGTGCGCATGCTCGCCGCCATGCGTCAATATGGAGTGCGCATAGCCGACATACAGTCGGGCGGCCTCCACAACGCCATCCCTCGCGACGGCTTTGCCGTGTGCTGCGTGCCCATGGAGCACAAAGAGGCTGTGCGAGTGCTCGTCAACACCATGACCGCCGAATTTGAGGAGGAGTTCTCCGCCACCGAGCCCAACCTCACCGTCACACTGGAGTCAGCCGATGCCGTTGACAAGGTGATTGACATCATCACTGCCGACCACCTCGTCACCGCACTCGTCAGCGTACCCAACGGAGTGCTCGCCATGGATCAGGAGATACCCAACTTTGTACAGACTTCCTCCAACCTCGCCAGTATCCACCTTGTGGAGAGTGAGGCCGAGGGCCAATGGTCAATAGAAGTAGTCACCAACCAGCGCTCCAACATCATGAGCGCACGCAAGAACGCCTCGCAGATGGTAGGTGGCGTGTTCACCCTTGCAGGAGCCGATGTGGAGGAGGGCGACGGCTATCCAGGCTGGAAGCTCAACCCGCAGAGCCCGCTGCTCAAGATAACAGTGGAGAGCTACAAGCGCATCTTCAACAAAGAGCCTCAGATACTCGCCATCCACGCTGGACTGGAGTGCGGACTCTTCTCTCTGAAGTATCCCAACGTTGATATGGTCAGCTTCGGCCCAACTCTACGCGGAGTTCACTCGCCAGATGAGCGACTGCTGATAAGCACCGTACAAATGGTATGGGATCACCTGATTGAGGTTCTCAAGAATATCCCCGTAAAATAAAATTCGCTTTTCTGCGTTATAATATAGTATCTATAGTGGCTATATATGTATAATAGAAACTATAGGTGCTATATTATTTTCTAACTTTCTCAATGCACAAGATTAAAATCCTTCTCTGTTCAATCCTGACGGTCATCAGCCTTGCGTCTTGCATAAGCGACGAAGATTTCTCCACTCCTGCCGGAGCCAAATTTCGCCTATCGGCTGACACGATAGACCTGGACACCGTAATTACCCACACGGCCTCAGCAACGCGCACTCTTACCCTATTCAACGACAACTCTGACGGTCTATCACTAACCGCTGTAACAATAGAGGGTGACGATGCTGCCCAGTTCTTGGCTAACGTGGACGGCTCTGCCATAAGTCATTCCTCTGGCCTGGCGGGCTATACCATAGACTGTCGAGGCAAGGACAGCCTGATAGCATTCGTGCAGTTTAATGCCAAGGATATTGACCAGGACGATGCCGCCCCCTGCAAGGCAAATCTTGTATTCACCCTCGCCAACGGTCAACGCCAGAGCGTTGCCCTCATTGGATACAGCCAAGATGCCATAGTACTCAGCAGCGGTGTCATCACCCACGACACCACACTGCAAGCCTCACGCCCTTTCGTGGTCAAGGACAGCCTGGTAGTTGGCCAGGGAGCCACTCTTACCCTCAGCGCGGGCACTACCCTGCTCTTCTATCCTCAGGCATACCTTAAGGTCAACGGCACTCTCATTGCCAACGGCACAGTTGAAAAACCCATCACCATGCGCGGCCACAGACTAGACAACATGTTTGAGCGGCAGCCCTATGACCGCATCAACAATCAGTGGCAAGGCATTACCTTCACCTCGTCCTCCTATGGAAACAATCTCAACCACTGCGACATCCATTCATCCAACTACGGCATCATCTGCGACTCTTCCGACATCAGCCAAATGAAGCTGCGTCTTGAAAACTCCGTACTTCATAACACCAAGCTCGATGCTCTCAGCCTGACTAGCACCCAGGCTTTCATTGGCAATAGCCAAATTTCTAATGCAGAGGGTTGCTGTGTTTCCATCACAGGAGGTGACCTGCAGTTCATCCACTGCACCATAGCAAGCTTCAGCCCATTCACGGCAATGCGAGGCTCAGCCCTCGTCTTCAGCAACTCCAGCGGAGATACCCCCTACCCCCTCCAGCGCCTGGACATCATCAATTCCATCGTCACCGGATATGCCACCGATGAAATCTTTGGCGAGCGCAGCAGCGACGAGAGCGTGCCCTTCAATTTCTCCTTCCGCTCCAGCCTGCTGTGTACACCGGAGATAACCGACAATCCCGATGTTATCGGATGCATATGGGAAACTCAGAGCGACACCCTCACCAGAGCTCGCAATTTCATACCCTTTGACTTGCCAGCCCTTTACTACGAATTTCTTCTGCGCGACGACAGCAAGGCTCGCGGACTGGCCAACCCCGACATCAGCGACCTCTACTATCCCCTCGACCGCCTCGGCCGCAAGCGCACCCCCATCGCTGATGCCGGTTGCTACCAGGTTGCAGAATAGCAGCATAACAGCATAGCATCCCACCTCCACAGTAATAATAATATCTCTCATCGTCCCACTTGCGCATCATATTTCCTAGCGGGACGATGAAGTTTTTTCTTTTCTATTTTGCTATTTTTACACATTACGGGGCATGATTTTCATTTTTTCTACCCCTATATATATAATGTATAGAGAAGTTTTACTATTTTTGTAACGATATTACAAAGACTTTTTACCCATGGAAACAAAGAACAGAATAATGTTTCTGGTGGCCATAGCTGCCACCATACTGATAACCGTCCCGCAAGCAAAGGCACAGGATATGCCCATAGAGGACAAGGCTCTCTACGATTTCTTCCAGAGCATCAAGCCCGACTACACGATGCGGTCGCAGACTCTCCGTCAGCGCCGTCAGGCTGAAGGTGTGGCAAAATCAAAGTCGCTGCGCTCTGAACGCCCCGACCACGTCAACAACCAAGCCACCAACTTCTTCCCGCCCATCTTTAACCAGAGCGGCGGATCATGCGGCTCCTGCGCCAACGTGGCCTATATGCTCTGCTATGAGAACAACAGCCTGAAGAACCAGGACGGCAAGCATAACACCGACTACCAGTTTCCCAGCCATTTCACCTGGCTGACATGCTCCAACACCTGCCCGGAGCAGACCATGGCCGAGCGCAACGGCATACCGAGCGTGACGACATACGGCGGCCAGACATACTCTAAATACTTCGGACTGCAGGACACCGAGGAGAAGGACGTTGGCTGGATGCAGGGATATGACAAGTGGTACTCCGCTATGTTCAACCGCGCACGCACCATGGGCAAATTTCCCTATGCCCTCGACACCGAAGAGGGCTATGAGTTGGCCAAGGACTGGCTGTGGAACCACAACGGCGACACTGACTTCCAGAGCGGCGGCGTCTTCGTGATTGGCGTGGCAGCTGGGCCGGAATACACCAAGTTTGCCGACACCCCCATCAACCAAGAGTGCGGCGTGGTAGGCTTATGCTACGTGACCACCTGGGGGCCGAAGTATAACCATGCCCTGACAGTGTGCGGCTATGACGACCGCGTGGAGTTTGACCTCGACAGCAACGGAGTGATAGGCGAGAAGGACAAAGGTGAGACCGGTGCATGGATTATCGCCAACTCTTGGGGACAGGGCTGGGCCAGCAACGGCATTATCTACTGCCCCTATAAATACACCTACTGCGTTGGACTGAGCGGAGCCACATGGGACCCCGCCTTCTACCATGCCCGCAAGAATTACCGCCCCCTGCGCACCATCAAACTGCTGATGGACTATAGCCATCGCCCAGAAATACTGCTCGGCGCAGGCATTGCACAGGACACTACAGCCACCAAACCCGAGGAGAGCACAGCCTTCGCCCACTTCAACTATACGGGATCCGCCAAGGAAGGCAGCACGGAAATTCCTATGCTGGGCCGATGGGCCGACGGCTATCACTATGAGCCGATGGAACTGGGCTATGACCTCACTGACCTCAGCGCTGGCTTTGATCGCACCAAGCCTCTGAAATATTTCTTCTACATCGACACAAAGTATAGTTCCAAGGGCAGCGGCAATATCTACAAAGCCTCCATCATAGACTATGAGTTTGACCGCCAGGGAGTGGAAGTGCCTTTCCGCATTGACACCGTGGCTATCCTCAATCGCGGCAAGACAACAATGATTAGTGTAATAGTGCCGGGTGAGCAGGCCTACAAGCCTCTCAACCTCGTACTCCTCAACGGCAAGACTCTGCAGTGGGAGGCACCCCAGCAGTCGTGCCTCAAACTGACAGGCTACACCATCTACAGCAATACCAAGGAGATAGCCTCCGTCAGTGCCGACCAACTGACCTACACCCTCGACGATGATGCCGAGGGAACATACAGCGTTGCTGCCATCTATGAGGTGAATGGCGAAGCCACACCCTCTGCCCAGAGCAACAAAGTACACCTCACCGCAGTACCCCAGCAAACTGACAACACCGTATTGGAGTTGCGCAACACCACTGCCGTAGTGCCCGACGCCATAACCCAGAGCATGCAGAAAGCGACCATCGAATTCTGGCTCTATCCCTACACCCTACAGGCCTACAATCAACAGTTGGGACAAAACTGGGGCTCATTCCTCTTCCACACCACATACTCAGGCAATATTTATGTAGGATGGAACACCGGTGCCAACCGCATTACCACACCCGACGGAACCCTTAAGGCTAACGAGTGGGCACACATTGCCGTAACCATCAACAACAATGTGATGACCCTCTACGTCAACTCCGTCAAGATGGGCTCCATCACCTCATCTGTCTATTCCGGTCTCAGCGCTTTCGGCGCATTCAGGATAGGCGATGCCTACTACAAATTCAACGGTAAAATCGACGAGCTGCGCATCTGGAACACCTGCCGCACCCAACGCGAGATAGCCAACAACATGAGGGTGCACATCGCCAACCCAACCTCGTTCCCCAACCTAATTACTTATCTGGCCATGGACAAGGTAGACGGAGAGGAAGGCCCTGAGATAGCAGAATACATCAGTGGGCATAACGCCGACATGAGCAAAGTGGAAGACTACGCTTTCCTCACCGACAATAGCCTGCTTTCAAAGGACAACGAGACGCCACAAGTCGACTTCACCCTCTCCACCGACACCATCTTCTGCAACCAGGCAGTAGAGGTAAGCACCAGCATGTCACTCAACACAGCCTCTTTGCAGTGGACCGCCCAAGGAGCCACCTCAGAGAGCACCACCGTGGGCGACCCCACCTTTATATTCGCCAAGCCCGGCACCTACACCATCAGCCTGCATGCTGCCAACGCTGCCGGCAAGGAGGTGGAGGTAAGCCACGATATTACCGTGGTCAGTGCCGAAATACCCAAGGCCGACTTTGAGATAGGTCAGGACTTCGCACCCGCCGGCGACAGGGTAAGCCTCATCAATCGTAGCCAGGGGTACGGATGCACCTATGAGTGGACCATACCAGGCGCTGCCCAGAGCCAGACATGCGGTTCCAATGCCAGCGCCTCTTACACCGACACCGGCCGCCATGCCGTTACCCTCAAGGCTACCAATGCCGCAGGCTCCTCGTCCATAACCAAATACATCACAACCACCAACACCACCCCCAGCGTGGACTTCGACATCCTGCCTGCCACCGTTATTGTTGGCGACGATATCACCCTTATCGACAAGACCAAGTATTCGCCCAGCTCGTGGACATGGAATTTCACCAATAGCCGCCATAGCATCGGTATCAAAGGCCAAAACTTCACATACAAAACCGAATATCCAGGCTATTATGACGTAACCCTCACCACAACCAACAATGTTGGCGAAGGCACCGTCACCAAGCGCCGTGTGCTAGCCGTAAGCAATGCCGATCCGAAAAATGGACTCAACTTCTCCGGCACCGGCGAGACGGTAAGCCTCAAGAGTCCCGTCAGCAAGGCACTCAACGGATTCACCTTCGACTGGTGGATGTTCCCCTACTCCAAGAGCGGAGCGCTCAATATGAGCACAGATGATGGCAGCCTGCATATCACCACTGACGACAACGGCTCAACCACCATTCTACTCAACAATAAGAGCGTAAGCTCTGGCGACGGCTATGTGCTCACTAGCGAATGGCATCACTATGCCATCGTCTATCGCGCCGGTACCGTGGTGTTCTACCGCGACGGCGAGAAATTCATGCAGCCCACAGCCCGCCTGGCCCTCAAGACTCAAGCATGGACAGGCAATCTCACTCTGGGCAGCGAGGAGACTCCCTTCCGCGGCATGATTGATGAGTTCAGGTTCTGGGGCAAAGCCCTTACCCAAGACGAGCTGCAAGCCACCTGCAACCAGCCCATCGCCAATGTGGAGGAGCAGATGGAGAAGAACGCCCTTACCGTTTACTACGACTTCAATCAAGGCACAGGCAATGTCAACAGCCTTACCAGCGAAGACTTCGGCGGCACACGCCAGGGCTTTGGTCCCGACGGTGATGCTTGGAGCAGCTCGCTGGGAGTCTTCACCCTCGACTTCTCGCCCCTGCAGGAGGAAACCGATATCACCGCCGACTATCTCACCAACTATAAGGCCCCGTTCCTCCATACCGACGAACGAGTGAGCACCGTCAATTATGTATCACGCTACTATCAACTCGAGACCGGCACAGCCCAGTCAGGATGGAAACTGGAGAATGTCACCACCAAGGACGGAGTGACCACCGGAGCCTATGTTGACACTTATTTCAACAGCGACCTTAGCGTTGTAACCGGAAGCCTGGGCTTCGCACCCTCGCTCACCGACCAGCGCACCTACCAGACCATCAACCTACCCGCCGGACTCTACCGCATAGAGATCACCGAGGGCGAGAAGGCTTTCTCACCCACCGGCAGCTATATCGTCGTTACCCAAGCCGACACCCTTGCCGGCAATGCCGACCTCGACAAGACACTTGCCTACGGCCAGCTCAACGACAAGCAACTGGAGTTCCTGCTCAAAGAAGACAGCCAGGTTTCCCTCGGCTTCATCTTCAACCTCAGCAGCGCCCTATCGCTCACCATCGATGAAATCAAACTCATCAAGATTCCCTATGAATTCCATGATGCAGGCGACCTCACCGGACTAGAGAACAGTGAACAAAGAATAGAGGACAATGGTCAGTCCTCAACACTCAATGGTCAACCTATCTATGACCTAAGCGGCCGCAAGATCTCAGACCCCAAGGGCATCTACATCCGCAATGGCAAGAAATTAAAAAAGTAAGCATATCATGAAGAAACTACTGACACTCATTTGCTGCATTGCCCTTGCCTCCGGGCTGAGTGGGCATCTCAGGATGGGACCGCTGTTCAGCAACGGTATGGTGCTCCAGCAGCAGCAGAAAGCCAACATCTGGGGCTGGACTGAGCCCAATGCCAGGGTCAGCATCAAGACCTCCTGGGGAGCCAAGGCCTACGCCACCGCCAACACGGACGGTCGCTGGCAGACCACCGTGCAGACCCCTGCCGCCACATTCTCGGCGCAGAGTGTAACAGTCAGCAGCGGCAAGGACAAGCTGACCATCACCGACGTACTCATAGGCGAGGTATGGCTGGCCTCCGGACAGAGCAATATGGAGATGCCGCTCAAGGGGTTCGCATCCTGTCCCACCGAGGGCAGCAACGAGGCCATTACCGAGGCAGGCCGCTATGCCGGCAAAGTGCATTTCGTCACAGTACCCAGCGCGCCCCAGGCAGAGCCCACCGACACAGTGACAGTCAAGTGGGAGGACTGCACACCTAAGACCGCCCGCGACTTCTGCGCCGCCGCCTACTTCTTTGGCATAAAGCTACAGGAGACCCTGCAATGCCCCGTGGGACTCATCAACAGTTCGCTGGGCGCCACCCGGGTGGAAGGCTGGACCCCGCGCGAGGTCCTGCAGTCCTATCCCGACATCGACCTTCAGAAAGCCGTGCCTGAGATAAGGAAAAAAATAGCTGACAAAAAGGCACAAAACAATCTCTACAATATCGAACGCGAACTGCCCATGGTTTTCTACAACGGAATGATTCACCCCTTCGTGGGATACAACCTGAAGGGATTCCTGTGGTATCAGGGCGAAGCCAACGTTGACTACATGAACAGCGAATATGCCAACCGCCTGGCCAACATGGTAAGCGAATGGCGCAGCCGCTGGGGAATGGGTGATCTGCCTTTCTACACGGTGGAGATATGCCCCTTTGAATACTGGTGGGTTAAGCCCGCTGTCAAGGCCTGTGCCCTACGCGAGCAACAGCTCAAGGCTGTCAGTTTGCTGCCCAACATGGGCATGGTATGCACCAACGACCTGGTGCACGACTACGAATACTGGCAAATCCACCCCTGCATGAAGCGTGAGGTGGGCGAGCGCCTTTGCCTCTGGGCATTAAGCAAGGCCTATGGCGTTGAGGGCATAGTCTGCGAGAGTCCCACCTATAATAATATGGAGATAAAGGATGGCAAGGCAATTATCAGTTTCAACAATGCCGATGAAGGTTTCAACCGCAATGTCCGCATAGAAGGCTTTGAAGTGTGCGGAGCCGACAGCGTGTTCTATCCCGCCACCCATGTGGGCACCAGCGGCAGCCGTGTCAATGTGCAGTGCAACAAGGTTAAGGAACCAGTGGCTGTACGCTACTGCTACAAGCCCTTCCAGCTGGGCAACCTCAAGAGCATCTACGGACTGCCCGTTGTGCCTTTCCGCACCGACAGCTTTCCCCTTGACCGATAAACGCTATATTTTATTTACTTACTATAATCCTTTTTAAACATTATGCGTATGAAAAAGTTTCTATCTTTAGTTGCGCTGCTCCTTGCATGCAGCGCGCTGTGGAATGGTGCTGACGCACGCTACATCATTGGAAACCGCAAGGCTTACAATGAGATCAAACCGGGCGACACCATCACCATTCAGGGCATCTCCGATGCCAGCAACAACGGCTATCGTTACATTGGCGGTGCCGCTTTGCAGACAGCCTTCACCGCCGACTGTGTGTTTGAGGTGGAGGAGGGTCCTGCCGACATCCGCACAGGCGAGGCCACCATTTTCCTCCGCAATCTGGAGACAAATCTCTACTTCGGTAAAAACGGATTGCGCGGCACCGGCCCCAACGGCTGGAACGACCAGCGCCTTGTCAGCACTCCCGACAGCGCCTACAACTTTATGCTATGCTGCGCTGCCGACTCCTCTGAGGCATGGAACGGCCAGGCCAACTATGATGCCACCTCCGTAGTCTTCTGCTACTCCTATGGCGAAGACGACAAGTATGTCTACATGTGTAACTGGGGATGGTATGAGCCCGAGAAGATTTATATGTGGGGCTACCACGACACCAACCCCTGGGATGTGTACAGCATCACCTATGAGAAGGACCTCAGCGGCGACCTGGCTGAGCTGGTGGAATATTACAACAGCCTCGACCTTGACTTCACCCCCGGCACCGACCCCGGATTCTATCCTGAGGAGCTAACCACGGCCTACAACACAGCCATGGAAGAAGCCATGCAGGCCATCCTTACTGACCACACCGACGACGAATACCAGCAGTACATCGACAACCTCAAGGCTGCCAAAGAAGCTGTAGAGAAGGCGTACATCGACATCTCCGACGGCTACTACTATGTAGTCAGCGCCTATCCCGAGTTCCTCAACCAGCAGAAAGTGGAGAAGGGTATCTATGTCAACAGCAACTCCACCTACGTGCAGTGGAAGGATTTCGACGGCAACGACCCCGACTTCGTATTCTACTTCCAGAAGCAGAGCGACGGCAACTTCAGCGTACAGAGCTTTAGCAACGACACCTACTGGAACGCCTCCAGCTCACAGGCCAACTCACAGGGCATCTATACCTCTGCCAAACTGACCAACAATCAGATCTTCAGCAGCATTGGCGGTGGCCAGTGGCAAATTTGGAACACCTATTACAATAAGCACTATCATCCTGAGAGCAACGGCGCCGGCAGTGGTAAGAGCGGTAAGCTCGTAACCTGGAACAGCTCAGGCCTCGGCTCCAGCTCCACATGGTACATCCGCCGCGTAAGCGATGAGCTCATCGATGAACTCACCGAGCTCCGCGCACAAAACAAGCGTACCGAGGAACTCTCCAAAGCCTATAGCGAAGCCTTCGATGCCTACAACAAGCTCTTCGTCTATAAGCCCGACACCGAAAACCCGCTCATCACTCACGTAACCGACGGCGATCCCGATGACTGCCAGCTTTCATCCAACGCCTCCGACCCCTCCGAGGGCGCTAACCTCAGCTACCTCATCGACGGCAACGCTGAGACCTTCTGGCACTCAACCTATCACGCTACCGCCGACCCCGGCACATTCCACTATCTGCAGGCAGATATATCCAACAACCCGCAGACAGCCTTCCAGATCTACTTCATGCGCCGCTCCGGCAGCTATGGCCAGAGCGACCGACCCGTGGAAGTCAACGTCTATGCCACCGCCGACACCACCGGACAGTGGAATGGCGAGGCCAGCTGGCAGCTGCTGGCACACTTCGCTTCGCTGCCCACCACATCTGATGAGTACTTCACCCCCGCACTCGAGACAACAGAACCCATCAGCTATGTTCGCTTCGAGGTGCTGAAGAACAACTCCACCAACCGTATGCTCAACGGCCGTCCTTACTTCAACCTGGCCGAGTTTAACATCTACTCCACAGTACTCGACAAGGATGCCTCACAGTACACCTATGTTGAGGGCATGAAGGAAGCAGCCGATGCCCTCAAGGCAGCCATGGATCCTGCCCTGGAGAAAATCAACACCAACACTGCTACCCAGGAGGATATCGACCAGCTCAAGGAAGCCATCAAGGCCGTCAACGAACTCTATGCCGACACCACCGCCCTCAAGAACCTCATCACCGCTGCCCAGCGTAATCTGCAGGGTGCCACCGTGGGCGACAAGATCGGCCAGCTCTCCTCTGAGGATGCCATCACCAACCTCAACAATGCCATCACCGATGCACAGGGATTCAACTCTGGCAGCGGCAAGCTTGACAAGGCTGCCCTCGATGCTGCCTACGAAGCACTCAAGCAGGCCCGCACAGACTTCCTCAACAGCATCAACATGCCCGCCGAGGACAAGTGGTACTACATTGCCAGCCTTGACACCACTCGCAACGAGATGGAGGACCGCTACACCAACGGCGGACTCATTTATGTCAACGACTACGGCAGGGACAAGGGCGTTGTTTGGGCTCTCAACGAAGATGAGGCCTTCGACTACAATCCCTTCGCAATGTGGCACTTCATCCCCGTGGAGGACGAAGACTACAGCCTTACCTACTATGTACAGAACCTCGGCTCCGGCCTCTTCATCGGCGACTATCCCACCTACTCACAGCCCGTACTTACCACCAGTGAGCCTGTGGTATATCAGTTCAACTACACCGGAGGTGAGCTTGGCCTCATTGCACGCCACGGCGAAAACCCGGGCTACTCTCTCCATGCTGCCAACGCCGACAATGCCATCGTAGGATGGAGCGCAGGAGCAGGCACAGCTTCCTCATGGGAGTTCAAGGAGGTTGATCCCGAGTATATCGACGCCATCACCATTCCCGTCAAGACAAACAACATCGACGTATTTGCCGTGCCTTACGAATTTGCCAACGTGGCAGAGCTCAATGAGGATACCCACACCTACGCCATCAAGAAGATGACTCTCGATCCCGAGACCAACATCACCACCATCGAGTTCTATGAGAAAGAGGAGTTTGCCGCTGGCGAGCCTTGCGTTCTCGTAGTTGGCGATCCCACCATTGAGGAGAGCGAAGAAACCACCCTTGTGCTGGCTACTCCCACCTCTATCGTACAGAAGCCTGTGCCTGCTAACGGTATGGTCGGCCTCTTCACCACTGAAGAAGTTCCTGCCAACACAGCATGGTTCACCGGCAAGGAGATTACCCTGCAGGGCAACCCCGTACACATCTCTGCCCATACCGGCTACATCGACGCCACCCTCTATAAGGGCGAGGTAGAAGGCGTAGAGACCGCCCTCACCCTCGAAATTGAAGGTCTTAACTGGCCTGAGGGCTCCGACACAACGGGCGACGTCAACGGCGACGGTGAGGTTAACACCTCCGACGTAGTGGCCGTTTACAACTTCATCATCGACGGCACCGGCGTGACCAAGGAGGCAGCTGACGTCAACGGCGACGGCGACGTTAACTCCACCGATGTTGTAGCTATCTACAACCTCATCATCTCCGGCAATATCAGCGGTGAGTCCGCAGGCAGCAAGTCCTTCTATCCCATGGCTGACGGCGACGACACCGAGGTTACCGTCCTCGTGGGCAGCACCGACAACCTGGCTGAAATCCCCGTGACCGTCTACCTCACCAACCCCACCGTTGACATCACCGCCGTTGAGGCCAACCTCGAGGCTCCCGTTGACGTAAGCAAGTTCGTCTATGACGACGAGGAAGAGGACTACAAGACCGCCGACACCGACCGCTGGGGCAAGAAGCACACCGTTAAGTATGCTGCCGGTACCGCAGCCCACGGTGCCAACGTATTCTTCATCTCCATCACCAACCCCGACAACAAGGCCTTCAAGGAGAAGGAGGGTGCCGTCGTTACCGTTTACTTCGACGGCAGCGAGCTGGCTGACGGCGACTATGTAGTTAAGATGACCTCTTCGCTGGCCGTAGGCACCGACGCCAAGTCCTACAAGGCAGCCGACATGGATGCCAAGTTCAGCATCAAGGACGGTAAGGTAACCGCCGTAGCAGCCCTCACCGCTGAGGCCGCTGCAGCCGGCAAGGCTGTCTACACCGTTGACGGCAAGAAGGTAGCTGCTCCTGCAAAGGGTCAGATCTACGTTGTTGACGGCAAGGCTGTGAAGTTCTAAAAAAAGCGAGCTCCACCCCAGTCCTCCCCTCAAGGGAGGGAGCTGGAAGGGACACTTCCATAACACATTTCGGGAGGCGCAAGCAGTTGCGCCTCCCGATT